>Ga0209389_1000714_pt1 | contig 20723 bp, 10 predicted proteins | sample CowpearedBW_FD_187526 | JGI IMG/M metagenome (GOLD analysis project Ga0209389, IMG submission 187526) | Root nodule microbial communities of legume samples collected from California, USA - Cow pea red BW (SPAdes) (version 2) | ecosystem: Host-associated > Plants > Roots > Nodule | place: USA...
AAAAAAAAAAACAATATACATAAAGAATTGCATACCTGAGATTGGTAGTTCCAGATACAGACAGTTCCAGAGTATAAACTCGCCAGAATCCTGCATTGACAAGGTTGCTTCAGGTACTTAATTAAATGACACCAACAGTAACCTTGGATGACAAACATCACTACTAGTGACTAAAATACCCCCCGCGAACTACATATATTCCCAATAATAAAGTTTCCTCACATCATAAATTAAATTCAGAAACAAAACAACAGCAGAATAAGAGGCATTACCATGGTTCTGTTGGATGTAGATCCACACATTTTACTCTTTCTGATCTTTGCGCAAGCTTTCGCTGATCAAATACCACAATAACAAGTTAGATTAAGTAGCCAGAAAGTTAATCATTCACACTGCGCTTAGTTTCCAAGAAATCTAATCTCATAGGCAATGAAAAAAAAAAAAAAACTACGGGAAACCAAAAGCAAATATACATTGAATCAGAATACAAGCAGAATTACCTTGATTTCGAGTCTGAGAGGCTGCAAGTGCAAGTAACAAGAGAGAAAGCAAACAAACGAACAAAAAACACGAGTCAGTGCACGGTTCAACGGTAGATCACATTGAAATTGAAATAGCAAGAGCTAGGAAAGCGAATTGCGAGGCTCGAATTTCAAGTAACATGTAGAAAAGCATTCGACATTGAAAGAGTGGAGGGCGGAAAGATAAATCATGAAATCGAAGGTAATTCAGTCCAGATCTAAGGTTGATAAGAATGCAGAAGCGTTTGCGAAGGAGCAGATCAGAGAGGAAGCTCACCATTTTTGCAGATTGGAGAGTGCACTAGCCTCTATCGAGATCAATCTTCGGAGATCAGAAACCGAATTCGACGAGCCCAAGGAGATCGAGCTCAGTGAGAGAGAGAGAGAGAGAGAGAGAGAGAGAAATGTGTTTATTTGTATTGTAAGAAAGCACGGTGTAAATACCATGAGGATGAACGAACCAATGAAGGAGAGCGGTGTTATGCAGTTCAACGAGATTACGAAAATGCCACTGGATCCATATTACCCTGTGCCTTGTCACACCGTATGCTTCATGGTAGTGCGGAAATAAGCACGGAATGGTGACATCGTGGCAATGACATGATTGCCACGTGACTCTTAGGACCCACTTTTTCTACATCAATTTTTTGTTTTGCTTTTATAACCTTTTTTTCATATTTTATTTTATGGATAACTTTTGTCAGGTTTAATTCGTTAAATTATAAATGAAGAGGCTTAATATGTTATACTGAATTTTACTCTTAAAGAAAAATTGTTGAAAAACACATATTGACATCAATCTGAAAAGGGTATTTGTTTTTGTATGGTGAATTTCTATTCGCTAAATTTTATAGATTTTTTTCTAAAATATTTTCAGTAACGGTTTTAAATGAAATTTTAATTAGTTGAATTAGAAAATTTTCTAATATAATTGTATAATAAATATATTTCTATTAATGATTGTAGAAATAATTATTTTTTCAATATCAAATGGTATTTTTTGTTTTCTAGATTAATGGCAATATTATTGTTATGAAGTGAATTTTTATGGTGTGCGCTATAATTATTTTTGGTGTGAATTTGTTTATTGATAATCGAAAATTATTATCAAAATTTTAAAGAATTCAGTACTCTACTAATCATAAATAGACTATGTAAAATTGTACTCTGGGGTCAATTAATAAATTTTATGTTATTATAAAAAAATACATTTACATAAATTAATTTAAAATTTATGCCACCAAAAAAAATATTTTTATTGATGTGTGTACAATTTTTAATAACATAATTACTAAATTATTTCATAATTCTTTGAAATTTTAGTGATAGAATGATTATTTTAAAGACATAAGTTTATATATATATATATATATATATATATATATATAAAACTTATTCTATCATCATTCATCTTGCCAATCTTAAATCATCATGTGTGTAACTGTAATCAGATATCACATGAAAAATTGAATCAACCAGTATATACTTTCTTCATCCGCTCTGCTCTGCTCTGCTCCTCGTTTGATAATTACAAGGTCCTATGTATATATGCCTTACGGCTACATAGGAGTTGTGGTGGTATCATTGACGAGAATTCACTGTTTCCTCTATGGTTTTTTTTTTTCTGTCCAAAATTTTCAATCCCCACCTTCTATGGTGGAGCATTATGATAATAAATGAACACTGTGAAAATGAATATATGAATATTATGGTCTAATTTCCTCTGGACTTTTAATGAATTAATTTGCCTGTTTCTTAAAGAAAGGTTTCTGACAGATCAGGAGTCTCTGATCGCTGTCACTTTCAATTTCTACAACTCGAGCATCCCACTTTAGCCGTTTCGTTAGAGCTCTGGCTGACTCTATTAAAGGAACTGTGTCACGAATTATAATCCAACCCTGCAAATTTCATCACCAATTGTCACCATATCAAATGGCCTAAAAATATATCAATCCATTCAAAAGGAAGTACCTAAGCTATCTGGTGATAGCCTCCTGCAAATCTAACAATTCTCTATTTTCCCCCTTAGTACCTAAGAAGAATCCATTTTAGCTTTATGCTTCCACAGGAGAAAAACAAAAATTAAAGCTTTCCCGAATGCACTTAATTTGATGATCACATTAGGGTTACTAGGCTGACCCTAGTGGTCCTTAAATGCAGATTGAACTAACTGCACAATGAACATGCATACCCTACATATATATACAATACCATGCTGATAGTACAATTTTTAAAACTGGCGTCACTGTCAAAAAAAAAAGGAAAGCCTTAACTAGGTTTAAAATTGGCAGGGAAACAGATAGCTACAAAAGTAAGCCCATAAATCACACAATATTATGCAAACTGGCAATAGATCTTTGGCCAAATTAATTTCCAGTTAGTACTAGATCATATGATCAAATCCAGGCCATTATGATTTAATTTAATAAAGAAACAGAATCTATTGCATTGCTTTATGACAATAAAACCCAACCAAAGTGAAATCTAGAGACTCCTTCCTTTGTTTAGTGTTTAGCTAAGGTTTTGAAAAGGTTATTCTCACTCAATCACTGTATAACAAAAACGGATTCACGTATGTTCATATATCTTTATATATTCATACCTTATAACATATCAGATGAAGTGAGTAAGAAAACAAAACACTGTAAAGGTAAAGGACCACAAATGAAAAGTTAAATCCCCAGAGTATGTTTTACATACCTCTGGCCGAAGTATCCTGTCAATTTCAATGAACACGTCAAGCATCGCACATCTGCGCTGCCGAGCGAATTCAAGTGACAAAAGTCCTGCTGCATGCACCAAGTCATACGTTCTAGGGTACGTTGGAAAGGCCTCACACCTAGAAACCACAGAAGATCAAATTGTAAGAAATATGTAACTGGCGACGAGTGTTCGGAAACAGTGCCCTTTTCAATTAACAGTGGCCTTTTCACAAGGAAGATAAGTTTAGAATATTGAATCTGATCTGCAAAACTTCGGCATGTGAAAGAGTTTAAAGATATAAAACCATTCCTAAGCACCGTTTAAAAGCTTAAGTTTAAAGATGAGCCACTCCTTTAAATGGTCTCCAAGTCCTATGAATTTAATCCTTACTGCTCCTATTCAAAATTTAATTTAATTTTGGCGTTGAGTGGTATAAGGTTGTTCACTATTCATGCTTAAGCCCGAATAGCTTTGTCATTAAGGGAAAGTTAGAGATAGGCTAAACTAGTTCTTGACTGATACAAGCTTCAATATTTATCAACTATTTCTCCAGGAAATAAAAGAAAATAACTTGGAAAGTAAAAATGGGAAGAGATTCCATACCATAAGTTTTGAAATTCAAATTTCGGGGATCAATATTTCAAATACTAAGATGGATGTGTGGTCACTCAAGAAAGGACGATACACAAAATATTTCTATACAAGGAAATATAGGTTTGATACCATTTGGAAGTAAAGAAATTAAGGAAATAAACTAGTATTTTGACATGTACAAAAAGGCCATTTGAATAAATAATAAAATGAGTACATTGTATGAATTTTAGTCATGTGAAAAGGAGGAGAAGGAAATCAAGTAGGACAATGGAGAAGGCTCTTAAGAGTAATCTCATGGTGAACGATTATCTCCAAGGATTTTGTCTTTTGACAAAACCAAATGACGTTGTCATTCCTGTAGTCATCTTACCCAATGAGATAAGGTTTTTGTTGTTGGATTACCATAATTTTCAGACAAAAAGGTCAGCCAATGGAATTTACTTATTTTACATCAAACAAAACTAAAAAACAGTCAATATTCAAACCTAATTGCAAATGCTATATCCTTCCCACCAGAACTTGAATAAGTTCTGATATGCCGGTACAAGGCATTGACCATGGAAAGCTTATGTCACAAGGAAAATTGAGTAACTAAAAGAAGTTAGTTTAGAGGGGCAGTTATGTGTGTGGATGAGAGTTATTTTATCATTTATGTTTACTGGGCAGTTATTATATTAGTTATAAGTGTTTTAGTGAAACATGGCAGTTTGAACGTATGTACGAAAGAGAGAACAATAAGTCATCAGTATCAATCATAGTCAATTGTGTGTGAAATCTCTTGAGCCTAACAAGTACACAACCTAGTTCAAGACCTTAATGGTTATATTTTACATAAGGAAATCAATAGTTCTATATATTACGAAGGTATCAAGATGTTAAAACAAAATTGGAAGAAAAGTCAAGGAAGAAAGATTTCTAGCATATGGCCTAAAATTTCAGCCAAACAAGAAAAGGGCACACAAAGAATCATGAAATTCTAAAATAAGAGAAAGAAGCTTAAAATACCAATCATGCATAACGCCAACATAACCTCGGTCCAGGATCAAGGGAAGATAGTTGGGTGCTTTCAAAGGTACCACATTCATTACCCATACAGATTTTCTGGCGTGCAACAGTGCAGAATTAAAACCACCAAAATGAGCATTCATGTCTAGCACATTTCTTAGCATGTTATAAGGTGGCGGAGGGTCCTCGTCACCAGGTCTCTTTGGATGATCAGAAAATATTAAAGGTGATAGAAGAGACCAATAATTACGGACTGATGCTCTCCAGCTCTCAGAATCCTCAGAAAACTCATCATATTGCAACCCTAATGCAAGTAAATAGATACGTATTAAGATTACCTCTCTGATAGCAGATTTCATTCAGTGATAGTACAGTGAAGTCCTTCCGTTAAGAGAAATGTACAAGTAAATGTTAAAGAAGAATACAACAATTACCAAAGTTTTCAAGCTCCTTCTTGTTCAATTGATCTCTGGAAGGCCAAGTTTTCCTCTTTTCAATAGAAATCCAACGGCTGCTATGTGTTCCTCCTATGCAGTTCTGCAATTCTCGATAATATGGAGACTCCACATCATACCCTCTGCCACATAAAGGAGGGGGAGAACTGTTCTTTCTGGAAATCCAAACAGACAGTAAATGCAAAGTATTAAGAACATCTATAACATTGTATGCATTATACGACTTTGGAACAATGTGCTGAAATAAGTGTATAGTGGAGATTGAATAATTATTGGAGATTTTTTTTTAAATATTTAGCAGTACTAATGTGACTCTTTATATTTATAACTCTTATATTTATAACTGTTAGAGCATTGTTATAGCATTAAAGTTATTTTTCAATCTTTAAAATGTCCTTGAATGTCAAATTGTCACGAAGAATATAAGCAGAAAGGGAAAAAAAATAAAAAACAAAGAGTAATTCAGTTTCAAATTATCGTCCTCTTGTTCTAAATTTTCCGCACAATTTTAAAGAACTTATGTTTCTTGGGTGTTAAATACCAGCATCACCTCTGGAATACACACAGTGTAATATATTTTTATCAATACATGTCACAACAATGATACCTTGAACTGTAGCAATTCTTTTTACTTGTTTTCTTCCATACGACAGTTTCATCTTGCTGTGAAATCATGTCCCAGCAAAGATTTTCAGCAAAACTTTGTATGGACTTCCATCTTTCTTGCGTGTTTTTGTCACGAGCATTCGTAAGCTGTGAAGTCCAGACAACATAACCCCCTGGCCTTAAAAGTCTATCAGCTTCAATCATGAGAATGCCATCTATGCCATGGAATATGAATGTTAATAAGATTTAAGCAAAGTCCAGATATTCAGGGAATTCACCTCACTGACTACAAGGTACTATACCATTACAAAATGCAGAACTTAAGCCAAGTTAAAGATTATAACTAAATTATCAGATTCTTAAGTTTAAACTTTGAAAAGGGAATAATGATTATGAAAAGAGGCAGCTTGATGGATGAAATACATACAGAAATGTGAGCAATACCTCAGCAAGTAAACTCCAGTTTGGTGGGAAATTCAATGACTAGGAAAATAAACATATAAGGTATGACCATATTTTGCTATTATGAAGTTTGCAATTAGAGAATGGGAATAGTATTTAATAAAAATTCTAATCTAGTGGATTTTGAATAAACATTTTATAACACTGAACGGAAAAAAATAAATTAAGTACAATGTTTTAGCCTGAGATGGTTTTAGACAGACATTTAACTTTTAAGAAATTCCTACAACAAAGAACTAGTTTCCCCTAATGTACAGCATTCACCCTCACGGAATATTTATAGTGCAAGAAGCAACATAAATGGATAGTAATAATCGAATAAAAATGGGAAAAACATATTGGATTAGTTGGAACATCCAGAAAGAACATAAAAGGCCATATATAACCATCATTATTTCTTTTAGGTTCCCAAACAGTAATGTAGACATAGGTGGGGATACAAATACAACACAGGAGGAAAAAGCCAGTTGACATAAATCAGCGTATGAACTGTGTCCAAAATTTCAAAATTAATATAAAGTTAAAGAACATAAGAATGAATACATTGCAATAAAAAAAGACACTTAGGTTGAAATGGGAAATCCATGTATAATCATATTTGGAAGATAACCATAAATGTTCTATGACTGTTTACAGTTAATATTTTCCGTGGTCCCAAAAGAGTGTCAATGGATTATCTAAGTTCACTTATGAAACAATGCAATACCACAAGAGACAACTAGCCCTCAATGTTCAATTCCTGAATATGTAAAAATGGAAAGGTATAACTCGAGAAGCAGAATGAATAAGTACTACAGTCTATAAGAACAATTTTTTTCTTAATTTTTGTTATCTAATTTTTCCTTCTACTGGTATTCATAGTCCAACATCTTCTTTGGAGTTGCCAAATAAATGTGCAAAATGACAGAATTACAATGACCTTATAGAAAATAGTAGGAGGTAGGTTTTCAAAGATACCCTTTCGGTCCCAATCAATGCCACATCTGGCACAATGCAACATGTCAAAGGAGAGAGATGGATATGGCAATTGTTTTGAATTGAAAGAAGCAACCATAGCAGGAAGACCCCTCTCAAGTGTAAGCTGAACTTGACTGCCAGAAGGCTCATAGTTTGCAATGCACATAGTTAAAAGTTGATTCTGAAAGAGGTGTGCTCCAAAGCTACCGTAACCACAGCCAATATCCAGTATCGTCCTAACCTGTATATCCAGAATCCCAACATGTTCAATCAAGGGAATATTATAAACAAATTTTAAGAACCATGTTCACATTCAATACCACTATAACCCATCCCAAAATATATCACAAAGTCCTCTAAATGAAGGGTACAAAAATACTGTGAATACAAAGACCCCTCAAGTCGATAAGGACATGCTGTTTCACCAAAAATGTGAGAGACTTATTCCATTAGCCCATTGGATGCACTTAAAGACAACCAAATGTATCTTTTAAAAGTAAGGTAAATACCAATAGGACGATGGTTCATATATAAATAAGATTAACACTTCAACCAAAGGGAGAATATTTGGATTTTCACTCGTTGTTTGAACAAAATACCTTCAAGATAATTAACAATGATATCTATTTTAATATTAACAATGACCTTAAGTCAATGCAGATTGTCTACCCATTTATCAACATTAAGCAAAGTAGACAAGTTTAAGATTCTACAATTAAATTTCACTGAATTAGTGGAATATGACTATAATTGATCACCACAAGAAATAAAGTAACAAATGCTTAATCACACCATTTCCAGTGGAGAATAAACATCTATTTACCCCTGCATTTACGAAGTTGGATTCATTTCTGAGCCCAATCATTTCAGCGATTTGATGTGAATAGTCTTCCACACCATCAAACATAAGAGAGGCTGAGCGAAAAGAAATTTGCTCTTCATCAAGCATCATCATCCTATAATCAAATAAAATACACGAAAACTTTAGGATTAAACAATAGCTCAAAGTATGACAGCAAATAGGAAAGACATATCACTCACTCACCTTTTGGTTAAGCTTCCAGAAGAAAGAACCTCCTCTGCAGTGAGTTTAACATTAGCAACCCAGATAATATCCCTTCCAGTAGGCCACCTAAGAGGAATTCTGTAATTTGGTGGTGAAAGTGATAAACAATCTTGCCTGAGCTCATGGCCACATTGCCGGTCAAACTCATTGCCATCAGAAAAACCAAGAGCTAGATTGTCAGAAATATTAAAGCAAGGAACATAATTTTCAAACTCCTTATAACAAAACTCCAATTCTTTTAGCCTTGAGGGAGCATAAGATATCTCCCCTATATCCAACAGGTCCGATACAAGTTGCTCATGGAGTCTTCTATAACCATGATAAATGTGACCCCTTGACGCAGTTGAAATTGAGATTGTCCACCAAAAAGACCCCGCAAGAGCAAGAATAACTACAAACACTAAACTAAACTTCAAGAAAAAAAGAATCAACTTATGCCTATTTCTTGGAGTGCCAATAATGTAAGGGTCAGATGATAAACCATTCTCAGTGATACCTAACTTGGAATTAAAATTATCTGATAACAACCTAAAGGGAGACCTCAAGGGTGAGGGATGAGCAGGGGATAATCTTCTATCAAAACCTTCCTTTTCTGTCTTATCTTTGGATTGGGAGTCCCACGAGTCTTTGTTTCTTTCAGGGATCCGAATAGGTACCCCTCTGTGTAGAGGCCTGGACATTCTCTAACCAATAAGCTCGATGCTTAGCGTGCAAATCCTCTATGAATACACCCAGAAAACAATACCATCATTCAATGTGAGTAAAGAAAAACATTGAGTGAATCCCCCTCCAATTCAGCAAGCACAAACCTAACATTAAAAAGGAAAAAGATGGTCTTCATTTAAAATTTGAAGAAGCAATTTAAAACACCAATCCAGCAAATAAACCAAAAAAACTTCCTATTCAGAGAATAAAAACATGTGAACAGGGGAAAGAAAGACAGTTAATAATTTCAAACCACCAGATCCATCACAGACCCAATATTGAGATGTATAGGTACCAACACATGATTTAAATCATACAAAGAAAAGGATAAACTTGAGTGGCAATTACAAGTCTGAACTCGGAAAGAACAAGATGCGAAGAAGTTAAAGTTGAAGTAGAGAACAACATAGGTTGGTGGATAACACAAGAGTTAAATCACTTTCAGCTACTTCTATTAACATTAACAACACTCTCATTAAAGCCTAAGCTCGTTTTTTCTTCTTAAAAGAAAGAATCGTCGTCGTTGCGTTACCGAATCGCGACCCAAAACCAAATCACATATAGTAAATGATAATTTCGTAAAAAGAAAACAAAAATCACCTTCCTTAGCATTCCCAATCGAAACCCAGATACGAGTCATACAAAAACCGGAAGCACGCTTTGTTATTTAAAAAAGAAGAAAAGCCAAAACGAAAAAGAACAATTTGACGTACCCCAATTGAAATTGAGAGAGCAAAAGGAAAATCCCATTTAGATCAATGCAGGAAGCAACACGAAAGAGCGAAACATTGGGGAGAAGCGTCAGATCAAAGGCAGTGAAAAGGAAGAGCTTCGGAAGGAGCAATGACGGGTACCTCCTCCATGTTTGAGGCAAAAAGTGAAGAAGATGATGAAAATTAAGAATCCCGAGAAACCAGGTTGAATTTTATGGCCACTTGCGTTGCTTGGTGCACACCACTCAGAGAAACAACACACCACGTCCCTCTCTCTTTATCTCTATCCCCTCTGGTTTGAGATTTTGCTTTGGTTTCCCTCTGTAACGTATCTCTCTCTTTCTCACACACACTTGCAGCTTCCAATACTAACTCTGCTTGTGAAACAAACGAACGAAAGCATAAGCAACCAGATTTTGTACTGATCCGATCGTGACTCGTGACACTAGCCCCCAGGCCAAGAATTAATAAAAATAAATTCCACAAATAAATAACTGATGCGAGTATTTAATAACCATGATGAAAAACATTACTTGTTTTTATTAATTCTACTGGTAATTAAGACCTGCAGTAAATAATGTTACTATGACAGATTAACTTGAATTAATTATCTGGGATGAACAGAAGAAAAAGTGAGAACTAGGAAGCTACCTAAAAAGGACCATAATTAATCTTCTACAGGAAATGTTTCCCGCTAATCATGTCGTGTCTCCAGAGATAAAAAATAAATAAATAAATTACACGCATCTTGTGGGAAAGGGTAGGAAATTAATCCAAGCCCCACATCATTCCCTGTCCTTCTTCATAACATTAACCATCATTTTAAAAGGTATTCATCAACAAATTCTATATCTTTTACATGATTTTTAAATATTCATTTTAGTAAATTTTATTAATTTATTAATTGATCTGCACCGGTTTATGTGTCATTAAATAGTATTTAGAGATCATTAAATAGAAGTTAATATGTCCAATAAATGTATAGTAATTAATTTAAGGTGGCATTAACAATAATTTATTAATGCATTTATAGGAAGCTTATAACTGAACAAAACATACTTTATAAATATATATATATATATATATATATATATATATAAAGAACTTGAATTTTGTTAATAAAAAGTGTAAAAGTGAATCCCATATTCTTTTTTAGAAAGTATAAAGCAATTTGGTATGAGAACAGAAAAATAAAAGAGTGGAAAGTGGGAATTTAAGTTGCTGTAGGAAAGGGAAACCACATGGTAGATAAGAGAGAGAGAGGGAGAGAGAGAGGAAAAACAAAACAATAGGTTTGGTTGTGTTGTTTATTAGTTTAATTTGATGTAAGGTTAATCTATGTGTGTTTTGACTTGAACAAGAAATAGGGGACACTGACCCACAACACAACACCTCTCCTTATTTATTTTTGGCTTTATCAATTTTACATTCTCAATTTCTAGATTTTTTTAGCATCTTTTTTCACCTTTCTTCCACCATGTTTACGACCATGATCATTTTGGTAGACAGATGAAAAAAAGAGATCATGATGTTTTTCTGCTTTTTCATTATTTATTTGTTTTTTTGATAATTACTATTTCATGCCAAAAAGATTTAAAATTTGTTTTACTTATGCAAATGCATATAAGACTGACACGACAAGTATCACAGTAAAAAAAAGAACAAATACAAAGGTAGGAATACGATACTTTCACCTGGAATCTTCTCTTCATGCTTGCTGTTTTTAAATGAAAAAAGAGTAAGTACAAATATCTTTCCTATCATATTTTGTATTTTGTATTGATTAAATTTTAAGAAATATATAAAAACACTACACGAAAACAAAATTCTAGTTAAATGTAGAAAATTAAAATGAAATGCATGACTCATTTTTTTAATAAATAGAGAACAAATAAGTAATTTTGTTTATAGTTCTATGTTTCTATTGTGGAGAACATTTTTTCAGTGACAAAAGAACAGTTTCTGCATGTGACTTGGCACGTAAATTTGCTTCAGAGTGTAATTGGTTAAGGACAAATAGAAATAGAAACACAAGAACAGTGCGTTGGAAATGTAAAATAATAGAATAATAGATGACCGTCCAAGTGCTGCTTGAACTTTCATTGAAAAATTTAGCGTATATTATATAAATTTTACTTACTTTTTTAATTTTAATAACAGTTATAATGTTTAATTTATTTGTATATTATATAAATTTTACTAACTTTTTTAATTTTAATAACAGTTATAATGTTTAATTTATTTTTATGTTCTATAGTCATAAGTAAGGGTACACACAAAACACAAGTATCTCTTGGAATTTAAACTCCACGTGTTAACTATTCTTAAATCAGTTAAATGAGATAAAAATTACCATTTCTTATTATGAGTAGAAAAAGTTACCAATTTTCTTTTCCAAATGTTTCGATGGAACAAAGAGATACAGTGTTTTTCGCAGATAATGTGTATATATTCACTTCTTCAAAAGTAATTGTGACTAACGAGCTTTATATTGTTTTTCCCATAAAAAATAAATATTTTGTGAAAGATGTATTTTAAAATTAAATACAAAATTTATATTAAGAATAATTCTTTCTACTTATTCTGAACAATTCAAACTTATATGTATATATAAAACTAAATCAAATTTACCTGGATAATATTTTAACATAAGTGAAATTAAAATTTTCAATATAATAAAAATTTAATATAGTGTCTAAGTTATGATACAAGGTTACTTTTAATCTTTGATACCATTTATTCAAATCTTAATATTGAATCCTTAAAAATATAATGGGTAAATTATCATTAAAGATTTTAAATTTGTAATTTCCTTAATTTGAATATATAAGTAGTATAACATCATATACAAATTTATTAAATCATATTTATTGTTTTGGAAAAAAAAAGGCAAGATGAATTTATAAAAAACTTAATACATAACTGATATGTGGTTTGAACCTTTTCACCTGTGACTCCTAACTTATGATCAAAGTCCACTTGAAATGCAAGGGTAATATATAATTATAAAACATTAAAAGTTGTCAACAAAAAGTTTAAAACAAGAAATTGCACGTTATGAAAAAGAAGAATGTACTTGATGTGAAATATCATTACTTGAGCTATGTTATTTTAACAAACAAAAATATTAAATTTTTCCTTATTTGAAGAATGAATTGTTCTTATCAAGCTTAAACGATACTCTATTACTTTAGTGATGAGTTTTTTCCCCTTAATACAAGACTCTATTTCTCAATTGAGTAATATCACTCAAATGAAACATGCAAAACACACCAATGCTACATACCTCATAACTTACCAAAATCTGAACTTTCAACGTCTTAATATCATTTTCTAAAAATTATAGAAATCGTATATTGCAATAATTTTGACTTATGACTCATGTTGTAAACTATCTCAAATGAATTTTAATTTAAAATTTAAATATTAATTAATGTAAAGCTATGCATAACACTAAATCCTAAGTGACTTAGGTAATTACTATTGTAACATTTTTGATTAAAAATAGAATTAATTTTTTTTTTTTACAACAAGATTCTTTTGAAGAGAATATTAATCACAATATAACTTTATATATATATATATATATATATATATATATATATATATATATATTATACTTGTATATTTTTTCATAGTATGTTACAAAAATATATTTTTTATACAATATTATAAGCTTTACATTAGAATATGTGACTATTTAGATATTTAATATCTAATAATAATATTTTTGAGCATGTTTTCATAATAATAAGTAAATTAAACAAAATAAATAAACTAAATGAAATAAATGAAGAGAATCATTGTATAACCGAAAGATAAATTAAATCATGGAAGATAAATTAATATTAAATAAATATAAAGGACAATATGTAACGAAATATAAATAAAATAAAATAAATGAATTAAAAGAAATAATATAATTCATAAAGAGAAATAAATATAAAAGATCAAAGGAGATAAACAAAATCAAATAAATAAACATAACAAGTGAATAAATAAAGATAAGTTAAATGACATAAAACATATATTAGTGGCATATAACTAAAGATTACAAAATATTTCTTTTTAATATTCCATCGACTTAAAACAACATTACATACAATTTTTCGGTCTAACTTGAAGATGAGATAAAATTATTTTTATTAACTTAATTCATCATTTTATGAGGAATCCTAATTTGGAAACGACGTTGATGCACAAAGCTATTGAATTTTCTTAAAAAATTATAAGAACAAAATCCCGTTGAAAACTAGTCAAAATTGTCTACATTTCTAAACTCTAACTCCATGAATGCTACAGAATATGGTGCACTTATATTATTCAGATGCTAAAACACAAGTTCTTATAGTTTAATAATTTTCTTAAAAGTAAACTTATGCTGAAGAAATCAATTAATAAACCACTTAATAAAATATGTCTATGTAAGTATTTTTTGTTAATGAATGCTGACCGACAAACATCACATGTGAGAAGGAGTCAAATCTGCTAAAATAATAGCAATTAAAATATAATTTTAAAAATAATATTAAATCCTTAAAAAAAATTTGTGAAAAACAAGATAAAATCATTCCGTGACCTGGTATGGGAAATTCTGTCACGAGCAGTTCATAGACACGTCATGGAACAGAAATCATGTGGAGTTATTGCAAGACACGTGTAATGATGAAAATGTCTACCATTTCTTAAACTGAACTATTAGATTATGTACAAAATATATACAACTATTGAGTTGGATAATGTCGATTAAAAGTTTTTGTATTGAAATTCTGCATGAATAACTGAAAGTTCATAATTAAAAAAAAATCATATGAAATTAAGGAAATCAAAATTTATTGTGTATCTTATAAATAAAAGAGAAATATTAATTTGTCATAACACTTTAATGGTAGATTAACTCCATGCGTTTCTTAATATAATAGTATTCCCTCCATCAACTATACATGAGTTTTCCTCACACATTAAGAAACAATAAATAAGTTAATGAATAGAAAATTTTACTAAAATGTCTATTATTATTTTATAAACAATTAAGATATTTGTAACCTACATCATAGAAAAAATAAATTATTTACTGAAGAAAGAGAGTAGATAACAGCTAATTTAAAATATTATAGAAAGATAAATGAAGTGAATATTCTTTTATGTTAACTTAAAATTAACACAAGTGCTTGTACCTTGGACAAGTTTTCAAAGTGGTCCATCTGTAGCATTTTTCTTTTGTCGGTTCAACAAAATCGTGACGTACCCGGTCAGGTTCTGGTATTGTGTGTTGATTTTTTATGAAAAATAAGTAATTTAAATATATATACATGAATAAATTATAATAAAGACATATTATAACAGAATTATTGAGCATGACAATTTATTATAAAATAATAATATAGAAAATTTTAAAATATTGCATAGTATTTTTATCGTGTAGTAGTGAGAGTGCGTTTGTGAAGTGGTGAGAGCCGTCGTAAATGAAATTAAATATTGGTAGGTACTGACGGCGCAAAGTGTCACGAGACCCTTAACCGTTCCTTGTTTCCGTTTTCCAACTTCTATTTTCTACCATTTTTATAAATTTAATGTTTTTAAGATGATACTAGTTAAAAATATAACCAGCATGTTAAAGATCAGGAAGATATAAACAAACAAAAGGATATAGCTAATAATATTTATTATTTTCTTATGATTTTAAAATAATAAAAAAGTGGACAGTTTACGATATCAAAGGACGTCCTTTTCTTTTTGTCTGATAAGAGAACTCTCTCTCAATTGACTCTAATAGTAAGTTTAAGTTATATTTTGAATTATATATAATTTGGTTTAAACAATATATACTTTGTAAAATTCTTACTTATTACTTTAAAATGTCTTAGCATTATTTTACTTAAATAAATGTGAAACTAAGGGTGTAACTGAAAAATAATAACGGAATGTATTTTAGGTTTTAAAATGATAATAAATAAATAAATAAAAATGTTCTAAATAGAGAAATACAAAGATAATGTAATTATTAACTCTAATATTTTTCTTTTTATCAGTTTTCTCACTAGTCACTTCCTTTGCATTCCGATCTTTTTAGATGAAATTGTTAAATTATATATTAATTTAATATTTGGTTCATGTAATTTAAAGAATTAAAGATTCTAATGTGATGATTATTAGAATGTAAGTTATTAAAGTTATGGGATTATTTTAGACTTATTAAATTAATTCCCTCACTTCTCACTTCATAGGGGTATTATAGTATTCTATTAAAGTTTTGAAATACTAGAATAAAAGAATGACAGTTGATCCTAAAAAGCAGTTGAGTTTTTACGTTTCAAGAAAATATAAAGAAATGTGACTTTGACAGGAGAAGACTTTTGTACTTGGTAATTCTATATCATCAAGAAGCTATTAAAGAGGATTAAGAGAATGAAAAATATTGATTAAGAGAACTTTGCAATGGATCCAGGTAAGTTCTTAAACTCTTCTAATAATATAATTGTGAGAATCATAATTCCTAAACGTTCATCTTCTATAATAGAGTAGTTTCTTATATTGATTAGAAAAGTGGAAACTACATAAAATATTTTACAGAAATGTTGATATCAACACTATAAACACCTTATTGATAGATTTATTATGTAAAAGAATTAGGAGTTTGGGAGCCATGATTAGCATGATTGTTTCGAAATCTCGTCCCATTATATATGGGATGGTTTGAATGTGAGTAAGGAAAATTTATTGAATTACTCTCTTATTATTCACGTTTAACAGTTAAAAATAAGATCGAATTGCTTGTGGTGGCCGGAAGAAGAAGACAAAACACCTTCGCTAGGAATGATTCCATGTTTGTGCATGCGACTTGGAAAATTTCCTTTCGACATGGAACCATTCCATGTTGCATGTGGTAACTGAGAATGATTCCCTTGTTCTCATAATGATTCCATGCATTCTGCATGTGGTGACTGAAATGATTCCATGCATTGTGCATGTGGTGGCGGGAATGACTCCATTCACCTCAAAACTATTCCATGCATTTTGTGGTGGCTTAGAATGATTTCGGATATAGGTGAAAATAATAAAAATTTATTACTTTTAAAATTACTATTAAAAAGAAAATTAAACTCTCATGTAAATAAATTATTTCTCACCTAAATGTTGAATATGTAAATATTAAATTTATTTTCATACCAAATATATTGTATTATTTATTTTTTTATGATTTTTTTTATAATTTCATTCATGCAATAAAACTTGAAAAAATAATTAAAACTCATTCAAAGATCATTTTATAATAATTTTTTATTTAAACTTTTTTTAACCTATCACATGAGTCAATTCATTCACAAACTTTCAAAACTTCACTCTCAAATTCATTCCACAATCATCTCCAATTTTATTTGAACAAAAACAACATCAACTTCACTCTCAAATTCATCCAATCTCTTCCTCTCCCTCTCTCCCAAATCAATTTATCAAAAAAACACACCCGCAAAATTACTACAAAGAGAATAAAACCCACACACAACCAAGTGTATCAAAGACTTAATTTTGATAGAAAAAATTGGCAAAATTTTTCAACAAAAGCCAATAAAAAGGTTAGTAAAATAAGTTTTTTTGTAAAAAATGAATTCTTGTGACAAACTATGCATTTTGAAAAGTAATTTATTACTCAAATTAATTTTTGAAAGAGCCAAAAATAATTTATAATTAAAATAAAAATAATATTTTCATCTAAAAAATCAATCACAAAATTTTGATTGTCAATTTGTCACATGCTAAAGACAATGAATATAAAACTAAGTTGTGCTATGATGGTCACAGAAATAACTGTTATATGAAGAAAAAAATTTATGGGTTTAAGAAGGAATTAGGGGAAAAATAAAATATTAATGAAACACGAGTTCAACCCACATAAAATATTGATATCATCTCTAATCCAGAACCTTAAGGTAAAAAAATTATGAATCTTCATCTTTATATAATGCTCGAATTTATCATTTTTTATTTAATGTGAACTTAGACTCATACTTGCATTTTTAACAATCTCTTTCTTAAGGGTACATTAGTACACTCCCCTTCAAGTGAAAACATTTCCAACCATGAATACCCTTCTAGTATCGATTCAACTTAACATGACACACTTATCTTAAATCCTCAGAAACTTTCGACATAGGGACCATACTGTATTTGTATGAGTCTGTCACCAAGACTAATCATCGACTATAATACTACTGATGAAAGTTTTTAAAGAAGAGATTCACTAAGATATAACACCAATGAAACCTGAGTCTAATCTCACATAAAGGATCGAAAATGTGAAACTCAAATTTATCAAATTTTAACAAAATGTAAAACTTATACTCGCTTGAATTTCTAACCAAATTGAACAATTTTTAAAATTGGTCACCAAAAATACAAAAATTAAATTTAGAGAATTAAAAACAAACATAATCTAAATTTAAGAATTCAAAAACACACTTAATAATCTGTTAAGCATAATCTAATAACTTTTCAATAAAGCTAAATAAGCATCAATTTGAATTTTTTTTTTATGAACAATGATATTTTGGCCCACTTTATTTGATTCATTTTTAATCTATCATTTTGATCTTTCTTATATTATCACATAATACCAATATAAAAAATTAAAATAAATAATTAAATGATGATTGAAATAATAAATTAAAAGTGGTTCAGAAAAATTATTATCATTTTCTTATCTTCATCTTTGTGAGTTATGGGTGCCTCTGCTTGTTGATGTTTGGGTATGGAACACATATATGGAAGAATCAGTGCACCATAAAACACCGTACTGCAGGACTATGCCATCTGTTGCTCATACCATTCATTCTAATCCTTTTTGCATTCTCAATTATTGCTTACCCTCCAAACTTGCAACCATGGTGGGGTAACCCGAATAACTGCCTCCTTTTCTATTTCCACTTTCTTCTTTTATACTCATTTCGCTCGCATTATTTTTAATAATATCGCATTTATAGGGACATATCTAAATGCGTGATTCAAACTGGAATATCGTTTTCTTGACGCTTCCTATAACCCGTTACACTTGCCCAATGTCACGATCTTGGAAATATAACTACACAATAATCTACTTTTCTTTTTTCCACACTTCTAAAACAACATTTTGTAAGTCTTCATCTGTACCAAATATATGTAAGAAAGTAACATAACATGAATGACCCGTTGTTTCTGCGCGCAGATATAGCGAACTTAAGTTCAAATTTCAAACCTTATGCCTAATCATTATGAGTCAACGTTTTGGAGATCTGCGATTAATAAATGCAGCTGTAGAAAAAGCATAACTAGTGAACTTTTTAATCAACTTTTTTCACAAGAACATCGATGTAACAGAACACAAACAATTTGCCGTTGCGAAAATCTAGATGGATCTTAGATCCCTACCTAGTAATTTGAGTTTAAGGTGGGTGGTGGTGAGTGATAATGTGCAGAGAATTCATAGGAGAATGGAGTTATATAATAAAATGGAGTTTAGGGTTTTTCTTCAACATTTGGATGTAGATCTATGCCTCTTCGGCCACTACGATGTATACAGATTGGATACCTATGTGTAAATGAGAACATTTTTACATTAAACAATTGTCATCCTAGTACGAATCACTTGAAATAAATTAAAATATTTAAAGTTATTTTTTTATTATAAATTTATGTTATTGGGTTTTTAATATTCTGTAATTATTATACTAATATTGATTTCATTGTAATTAAACTATTCGTTGAGCTTTAGAGTCTTAACCTATCATTCTCTGATGAATATATTATATAACACTAGTGCTAATAAATCAATTTAAAGCAAATTTAGAGTGAGGTGTATGTAGGACCACATGAGTCATCTGGGTCAAAATTTATTGCTTTCATCGATTCCATGTGGTGATAAGAGCGTCGGTTAACTTAGTTTAATGCTACAGGTTATAGTAATTCAAAAGATAACATATCCGAGAGTGATATGATTACTAATTTTATACAAATAAATTAAAAATGCATTTATTTATTTTTTATTTTTATATAAATATTTTTAAATTCAAAATTAGCTAAATACATTAATTGACTTATAAAATATATTTTCGTATTTCTGTGTAAATATATATTTTTCTCCCATATCAAATTGGAATTGATTTTTAGTATCCTTACTGCATCATTGGTGTAGGAAGGAGATTTGACAATGGTTACTTTTTACATTCCGTCTTAGTTCCAAAATCGAAGCATACTATAACGAGGCTAAATGGGATCAGCTTTTGGCACTGGTTCAATTTCACCTGAGGCCAAATATCATCCTAATGACATTTTTGAAATACTGACCAACTTTTTGACACCGATTTTTGTAGAACGGAAGCAGAAAGACGTTTTTTGCTTCAAGTATATTCTGAACCGAACATAAAACTTAGAAAAAATTGCAAAAATGTCACCACGTCATTTTATGCTTCCGTCAAGCGACAATCAAGATCTATAACGGAAGTTAAAAGGCCAAAACTACACTAGTGCGTACATCTAAGATTTTTTTTTTTAATTTTGTGGATATGTTGACAAAAATAAAAATATGATGATAAGCTAGAAGATAAAGATATATAATATAACTGAGATTTTTTGTTATGATTACATTTTTTAAATAAGGGTTATATTAATATTGAAACTGCCAATTTTTTTTAGTGTTTGTTTTAATTTATGATAATCAACCACCACTGTTGTTAGTTGTTAGGAATAAACAACTATTGTTTTTATTTTTATTTTTAGGCTTGTTCAATGAAGTTTATTATTATTTTTAATTTAGTTTTAATTTTTGTCAACAATTAATAGCAAGTGACCATATATGGTACATGTCAATATCGTATGTATTGCATTGCGTGTTAATATTTTATATTTAATTTATTTCATATATATATATATATATATATATATAATATAAGAAAATAAAAAA
>Ga0209389_1000718_pt1 | contig 20693 bp, 22 predicted proteins | sample CowpearedBW_FD_187526 | JGI IMG/M metagenome (GOLD analysis project Ga0209389, IMG submission 187526) | Root nodule microbial communities of legume samples collected from California, USA - Cow pea red BW (SPAdes) (version 2) | ecosystem: Host-associated > Plants > Roots > Nodule | place: USA...
TTCTTTTATACTTCAAAGAGATGTACTACATAAATCTGAATGATAGATGATACCAATGGTTATAATGCATTATTTTGTACTGTTTTTTTCGTAAATTTCGAATACATTTTTCTCCTATAAAAGGTTATGAAATCTTATCAATGAATATAATGCTTTTAGAGTTGTCTTAATACTAGTGTAGTTGTTGTCTTACACATGTCCTTACAACTTTGAAGCAGGATTGTTCTAATATGTCATAGACTCACCATTGTATTCATGTAATCTATTGACATCATTATGGTTTCCTTTGATGGGGAGTTCTTCCTTCAGTAGATTCAGTTGTGCATTTGAGTAGTTTATATTGAATTTGATCACCTATGAATGTGATACTTCTTTTTACTGGATTCACTTAATTCTTTGTGGTGGTGGGATAGGTACGAGGCATTTGTCTGTAAGGGGATGCAATCTGATAAAGCGGCAGCTGGACATTTGGAACATTTGTTGCCTCATTTACCTGCAATAAATGATTTGTATGCTGAAGGATTTGATGCAAACTTCGATCTTGAATTACCAGAAAATCTGCATGGTGCTGAATGGTTTTCGAAAGCAACAATTAAAAGGTTTCTATTAAAGATTGATTTTTTTTTCTTTTTCTTTTATATTTATTTATAGGAATACCTTAGTAGCTCTAATATTATTTTGCTTCTTAGGTTCCTTCATGTTGTTAGTTCACCAGATTTGATAAATGTCATCAGCAGTATCCTGGATGAGATGTCTCAGTTGGAGGATTCAAAGAAATTTCATGTTTCTTTATATGGGAAGGTGGTACCCAGTCTTTAAATTAATTAGTACAGGAATTGGATTTATGTAGTTTCTGATTAATATTTGTCTTCCGAAACCAGGGCCATCAGGATCATCTCGAAACGGAAAGAGGTAATTTTAACTAAATTCTATATGGTTTGGTTATGCTTCTTGGCTGCTATTACCAAACAATTGAACTTTTCTTTCTCACTATATTGCAATTGAAGAGGCCTTACAGAGATTGGCTTCTGGGTAAATTATTGATACTGTGAGATTGCAATCCCAGTATTATTCATGAAGGCTGAAAACAAGAGTGTAGTGAGGCCTGGTTTAAGGTGGTATATATATTTGCTTGCCATGACTATCTGTAGCTGTGATGGAATTAAATTTATGAATTTATTGAGTAACACATATGGTATATTTTAGTCCTGCAAGGTATTGTGGATATTTGTACACCATCATGGTAGCTGGGTAAAGGCTGCTTTTCCATGATGCTTGGTTTTTTATTTTTACCGACTTTTTCTCATTATATAATTTACAATATCTTTTGTAAGGACTGAATCACAAGCCATTGATAACTGTTGTGATCACATTTTTTCGTCAAAAAAAAATAAAATAAAAATATCATCAGAAAACTGGATTAGCCATTGGAATGCTATTAACTGTTTTGATGTCACGCCTAGCAATTTTAGTTGTTTATAGTGGTAGTCCCTTCAATCTCTGATATTTTTTGTAAGCATTGATTTGATATGTGCTGCTGGTGAATGCTGGTTTTTGGTCAAGCCAACTGAGGACTTCATTAGATGGCTCATTACATTATCAACTTTACCCCTTCAGTCCTACCAAAATGCCTGAAGTTGATAAAAAATATTATCTCCAAATTTAAGTGGTCAGACTTAGAATTCTCTAAGTACATCAAACGACATTCTCCATTTAATGTTTCTGAATACATGGAAGAGTTGGTGGCTAAGTTTTTGTCAGGTTTCTGATGTCTCTTTTAGATGATACTGAGTTTTTTTTTTGTTATAAATGGCTATCTTGACTCTTATGTATTGTTCTCTTAAATTCTATTGATTTTAATTCTATTTCCAACTTTTGACAGATGGTGATTATAGCTCTTATGGTGAAGCTCCAGCTTCCAAAGTAATTCCTTTTTCTCCAATGCTTTGGAGTAGATTCATTTTTCAAATTCATTCACACTATTAATAAAACAACTTTTTTCAATTATCTTGTTCTTCATTATTGTCCATTATATTTCTACTAACAATTTATTGCATATGAACAGCCTGAAGTTAGCATTGTGTCACCCGATGCTTCAAAGTATGTTCTTGTAACTGTTGCATTACATTTAACAGATATAGATTGGCTGCACCCACTATTAAGCTTTCTGAAAATATACTGCCAGGAATGAATTGTTACGAGCAATGGATCTAAGACTAACAGCTTTGATTGACAAATTGGCTGAAACTTTTAACAAAGCCACTGGTGCTACATGCTCCCCTGAAGATTTGACCTATCTAGCAAAATTTTCTCAACATTTTGGGGCCACTAACATAGGGTAAGTTTTCAGAGAGATTTATGTAATTGTTTATCATAAGCACTCTGAATGTATGTATGGTTGCATGTTTTAGATTGAGCTTAATTTTCTTTTATACATTGCTGCTAAGCTGTTGAACACATTTCCTATGCATTGTGTTCATCTTGTCAGGTATTCTTTATGCAAGTTTATAGAACTCAACCACAAGAACCAGTATGTTGGGCCCCTGAGCAGTGAGGCAATCTTGCACTCATGTGATGTGACAAAAGACAATGCAAACAAGACTATCAAAAGCCTGCAGAGTTCCAAACCATTACATTCTGATACACCAGTTAAGTATGGTGTTTCACCAGCAAAAGCTGCCCAGGTTGAGAGACACGGTTCAACAGAAAGTGAGGAATCTTCTAACTCTAGTGATGAGGATCAAACATCTGCTGAGAGAAGCCGTTCTCTTGTAAGATCTGCAACACCCAGAAGATCAGCATCCCCGATGCGAAGGGTCCAAATAGGAAGAGCTGGACCCCGCAGAGCTGCCGCATTAACTATCAAGAGTCTCAATTATTTTCCGGGCAGAGAGAGGCCAAATACTTTTAGAGATGCTTCTGAAAATGATAGTGAAGGGGAGGTATCAGAACAATCCTATAAGAAATCAGAAATTGATGTAAGGAGGATAACTGTACAAGATGCTATCAGTCTTTTTGAAAGCAAACAGCGTGATCAAACTACTGATATTCAAAAGAGGAAGTCATTAGCAGATGTTTCTGTTGGTACAAATAAATCTGTCTTGAGAAGATGGAGTGCCGGTATGGGGGAAACCTCCGTGCAAGACCAGCCAGAACACTTTCATGAAGATCCTGTTCCAATGACTTCTAATGATGATGCGGTTCATGACAAGATTTCAAAAAATTCAGAAGTAGAAATGCTGTCTGATTTTGTTTCTGAAATTGACAGTAGTAATGCGATCATTGATCGTGATAAAAAATCAGAAAGACAGGAAAATGTAGGTTTGTACACTGAAGATAATCCAGATGAAACCAACCCAGCAGTAAAAGATGAAACTGTAAATAAGTTAGCAGCATCAGCAGAGTGGAATCAACGAAAGCAAGAAGAGTTCAATCAAATTCTTAAAAAAATGGTTGAAAGCAAGCCTGTTTTATTTGGGAAGTCCCAGCCCAGCAGAAACCAGAATATTTCATTTGAGCAGAGAGGAGGATCTTACAATCATTATAAGGAAAAACGTGACCAAAAACTTAAAGGAGCAAAGGCTGGAAAAGTAGAAAAAGAAGCACAATTCCGACAAATGCAGCAACTACTTGATAAGAGCAAGGTTGAAATGTCCAAAAATGTGAGTGCAAGTAAAAAGGTTGCTTCAAGATTGCCCCAAACTTCTCAAAGAAAATCAACTCAACCTGCAAATTCCCCAAAGGAAACATCTAAGCCGTCAGCTACAAAAAGGATATCATCTAGAACGTCACCCATGCCTGCTACACGCAAGTCCTGGTCAGCAACACCTTCACCCAGGACAGCTGGTACATCCCCAGCCAAAGCACGTGGTGGAATTTCATCTGCCAACACTACCCCAACACGTCGGAAGCCTGTGTCAACTACATCTGTTCCCCAACCAAGCCCCCAAAAGGAAAGATCTCAGCCGCGGAAGAGAAACGACAAAGAAACTCAGACCAGCAATAATTCCAAGAGCCTCAGAAGCATGACGGAGAAGCGGCAGCCAGCTGTCCCAAACAAGAGCAAGGCAGTCAAAGCAAAAGTGACGACAGCTTCTGAAGAAGCCTCCGTTCCTTCAAAGACTAGCTTAAGTAATAAGGGAACCAAGAAAAGCAGTGTGGTGCCTTTGGAATCAAAACCATTTTTACGCAAGGGTTCTCGGATGGGGCATGGAACTGCTGATCTTATCAAGAAAAAAGGTCCTCCTAAAATGGAAAAATCTCAGAGAGAGAGTGCAGAACTTATTGAAGATCGAGAAAGTGAGTTGGTTGTCAATGCTTCTGACTTGGTCAGTCATCATTCAGACGGGGATACGATGACACCTATTCATCAGAATGCTGCTACAGTACCAGACCCTCAGATAAATAACCAATCGCAATGCAATGAGCCAGAGAAGTTAGACCAAAATCCTACTGATGGTGATGTCGTAACATACACGGAAGAATCTTCCTTAAATATAAGGAATGAAGAAGAATTAACCATATCACCTTCTGCCTGGGTGGACACAGAAGAGGATTTGTTAATGCCCAAGCCATGTGAGGATGACACATTTCAATCAGCTTCTCTGGCCAATGCTGTTCCAGTGGGATCATCTAGTCCTCGTGTTCGTCATTCTCTGTCACAGATGCTACAGGAAGAAAGTAGTGAACCTGACTCTTGTGAGTGGGGAAATGCCGAGAATCCCCCTGCCATGATATACCAAAAGGATGCACCCAAAGGTTTGAAAAGACTGTTGAAATTTGCTCGGAAGAGCAAGGGCGATACAGGTTCCACTGGCTGGTCTAGCCCATCTGTTTTCTCTGAAGGAGAGGATGATGCAGAGGAACTTAAAAATTCAAATAAAAGGAATGCTGACAATCTACTGAGGAAGGCTGCACTCAATGTGAAAAGCTATGGACAACCAAAAAATTCAGTACATGATGGATATGAAAGAAATTTAGGTAGAGTATATACTTGTCTAGTACATTCCCCCTTTGCTTTGCTCTTATCTCGTGTTGATCTTCTTTTTTAATTTATTTTCCCAATCTCCTCCTTCAAACCTGATGATGCATTGCAGTAAAGTTTGGAACCTGTCAATGTTTTTCACCTTTCTCTTAATACTATATATTCTCCGAATATATTCTTGACTAAACTTAAACATTAGATACTCTCCTTTTGTTCATCTTTATGCCATGTGGTAAAACTCTTGCCTACATCCCCTCACATAGTTGCAACGTAATTGATTAGCCATGCCTACTTATTTGGTGCTTAATAATAATATCTGGAAGTCTCTGGTTCAGTTATATATGGAGCACATCATGGTCAAACTTCTGAAAATGAACTAACCAACCATAGGAACAAGGAAAACCTAAAACAAGGAACCCAAGCAAACTAAAAAAGATAATACTATCGTAATTTTATGGTAGTTTCTTCATGCTGCTGTTTATATTACATCTGACTAAAAGAAAATAAGTAACCTGTGCTTTTTCCAATTCCTCATGTATTTTGCCATGCAGCAGGCAGAGGTGATGGCAAGGGTTCTCACAAGATGCAAGATGGTGCTGGTCCAACCACAAGAGGTCAGTCTTCATTCCATGACCAAGACTTGTAAATTTGATTTTAGTGCTTCTTAATACCATGGAATTGTACATTTTCCTTTTTCACTTATAGTGATCCTTATTAATTCCTTCATTTTGTTTTTCATGTATGATCCAGGGTCAAGATCATTCTTTTCTCTTTCAGCTTTTAGGGGAAGCAAGCCTTGAGTCAAAGTTTCATTAATGCCACGGGAAACTGCCATTGACTTTGCCATCATCCCCGGACAAGCTTTTGTCTGCATCAACTAAAGCCAAATCAGAAATAATTTCAGCGCGCGATGGTGGGGGGTTCGGTGAAATGCTGTAAATTCATAAATTGTGTTCGCTCTGTTTCAATACATTACCGAAAATCATAATTCATATTTATCAGGCCTTCCCTAGGAAAATTTTCCCCATAGCTGGATTCTTTGTTGTAGTGTCCCAAACGTTCATTTCATCGTATGGTGTTGTCTTTGGAAATATTCATCACTGTAGATAACTCAATGACTATCATTCTTCCTCTCCGTCTGTTCATAATAATCCCTTGTAAGGGTAAGATTAAGTTCTTTTGTCAGCTCAAACTAATACTTCACCCGGTTTTTCTAAATGAATTTATCCCAAATGGTTTTTTTTTAAAAAAATGTTTTGCTAAAAAGTGATGATATATTAAAACGTTTTTATAGAACTAAATATGAAAATATCGCCTTATTTAAATTAGTCAACGGAGGTTAGTACTGGGATACTATAGTTAAATAGATGATAGTTAGTATACTATGGAGCTTTCTTTATATTTGTTTAAGTGTTTTCTATGTAATTGTACAAACGTGAACATTATTAAGCTGGTAGTAAATAACTCATAAATAAGTCAGTGTACTTGTGATTGTGTATGTAATGTGAATAATACACAAATTCATTCATTGGTATTTTCTCTTGTCTCTTTATTCCATTTCTCTTAGATGGTACCCAAAGCTTTTTCTTGACGATCTTGGTTTTGCGCATGCCTTTTACTTGTCTTGTTCATTTGTTGATGATTTTCGTTCATCTTTGTTTTTGTTTAAGATAGTGATTCAAACTTGCATGCTTCTTTGCCTTTTTCAAGTCGACTGTGCTAGTTCATGCCAATCATATGTGTTTGCATTTCTTCATGTTAAGTGATCCAGCTTTGTTCTCATTTGCGATAAGTAATTACAGTGCTAGTTCAATATATTGATGTCAGTGTAAATAAATGGAATCATCTTGTTTTTTCTACAATAGAAATCAGGACACACAAGCTACAACATTTTGTTGTCAATCCAATGGTTCCAGACAGATATCTTATTGAACTTGATCGTGCTAATGACATTGTCAACCCTGATTTTGAGACCTGGAAGGTTCAAGATCAAACTCTGTTTGTGTGGCTTCAATCCACTTTCTTTAGTGTTGTCCCATGTTCTTGGCTGTTCTCACTTGTATGAGGTATGGGAGAAAATTCATGAATATTTTAGTCTTCAAACGAAATCCTGTGCTAGACAACTTCATACTGCTATGCGAGCTGTGAAATTGGACTACAAATCTGTTAGTGACTATTTACAAAGATAAAAAAATTATGTGGACGAACTTTCTGGTGTTGGTGTTCCCATTCGTCATGAAGAGTATGTAGATGCTATTCTTGAAGGTTTTCATTTTGATTATGCTTATGTTGTCTCTGTTATTGAGAGTAAAAAACACACACCGTCAATTGTTGAGATTGAAACGTTATTGTTTGGGCATGAAATTAGACTAAAAATATTAGTTCAACCATCATTGAATTATACACAAAATTTGTTTTCCAGAGGTGGCTTTCGTGGATCCTCTCATGGTGGTGGTGGTCCTTCCAAAGGACGTGGTGACAAATTTGCTAATTTCTGGTGTTAAATCTATCTAAAGTTTGGGCATACAACTAATGTTTATCATTTTTAGTCAAATGATTCTTTTTGACCTCATGGTTCTTTGTGCTTCATTGATCCAACCACACAACAATTAATTCCTATTCCGCTCGAACCTACAAGACCTTTAACAGTTAGCTGAATTCGAATACTAAGCCTAATACTACTAATAGGTGCGAAATATGAGTTAATTTTGAGATGAATTTGACACTTATTTTACTTTGATTTTGTTAAGTTTTTGTATAATCAATCAAATTTAGTTTGTTTTGCGGTTTCTTGCACCAACAAAAAGACAAAGTAGAAAAATAAAGAAAATTGATGAATTTCAAGCAATTCTAGACAAAACTGATACTGGTGTAGCTAAGTGACAGAATTGAGGCTTGAGTCACAGAGCAAATTCATTGCAAAGAGAAACTTTAAGTACTGAACCTGAGACTAAGGCATGAAGACTCCTTCCCATATAAGTTATCTTAGAAGCTGAACCAGAAAAGCATGAGGCTTGAGCCATAAAAGCAAAACCAAAGCAAAGAGAAACTTTAAGTACTGAACCTGAGACTAAGGCATGAAGACTCCTTCCCATATAAGTTATCTTAGAAGTTGAACCAGAAAAGCATGAGGCTTGAGCCATAAAAGCAAAACCAACTAGGAAGGAAATCTCTACAATTGAAGCCACAAGTGCACCCCTAAGCACTGCCCTGAACAACTTATAAAAATAGAGTTGCACCCATATTTTGACACCTTTTAGAATGTTTTTTTGAAAGATTTTGAAAGTTTTTGTAAGCACTTGTCTCTATACTTAGTGAACATTATTAGAGGGCATAAGAAAGTATGGTTCTTCAAAGTATTGTACTTTTTACATATATTATGAGGAGCTAAATCTCTATAGTGTTGAAGCAAAGATGTAACCCTTTGAAACCCTTTTGTAATGTTATTGTTATGTTTATTAAAGTATGATTTTCTTTACATGTTTGTGAATTGGTTTATGTTTGTTATTGGATGAACTAATCACTCATCTTATTTCACTAGCCTGGAATTGAGTAAGAATTGGTTTCAAGTTGTGGTCCAACTAATTCTTCTCTCACTTTTAGATGCTAGGAATAGATATAAGGTTCTAGCTGATTATAGAGTCCTGATCTTAATGTAGACGAGTCATTTAAACAGTAATTGAGGCACACTGAAGTTTGATGATCTTAAACTCTAGGTGCCAAGAATGGACTTAGAGTTGCATTTAAAGAGAACTTTCACAACATGAATGATTGCATCTTTATAAATGATGATTGGATCAATACAAGTGAAGGACAAAGTGGTGAAATCTAGCTTCAACACGTTTACATTAAATCAACATTTTAACTCATCAATATGTCTTCTTTACTTCTCACACAACCCAAACATTGTTTCATTCAAATCAAATTAGTGCTATGGTTGACTAAATCCCCATGGATATGACAATTCTTGTACTACAAACTACCCAATATACTTGCTGAAAAATTGATTGCATTGGAGCTTCAACAACTACCACTTAACCTAATGCTATGGTTGTGAAGACTGACAACTCAGGTCAGGATGCTACCTCTTGGGTACCAGAGCCAATTATCATGCTACTGGCGAAACACAAAACATTAAATAACTTCAACACTTTGAAGGAGCAGACCAAATTTTCGTTGGTTATGGTGCACATTTAGGTATCTCTAGTGTTGGTTCATCTTCTTTTGTGTCACCTTATGACTCTAGAGTCTTGTTAAAATTAAACAATTTGTTGCATGTTCCTACTATTACTAAAAATTTCTTAAGTGTCCGTCAATTTGTCAGGGATAACTCTATTTTCTTTGAGATTTATCATGATAAATGTGTTATTAAATGTTAGGCAACGAATAAGGTCATTCTTCATGGCACTGTTGGAGTCGATGGGTTATATCCCTTCACGGTGTTCATCTTTTCCCTCATCCGTCTTCATTACAATTCACCTCTCATTCAACTTTAGCGTCTTGTGTTGTCACTGTTGCTAATAAATCCTTGACTTACCATAATCTATTGACATTATAACCTCCTTGTATACAATGCCACTGATTCTAGCTTGTTTAAGTCTTATTGTACTGGTAAGTCTCATAGGTTGCCTTCTCATGAATCTAATTCTGCTTATTTTCCTCTTGAACTTATATTTACTGATTTGTGGGGTCCTGCACATATTACATCTCATGCGAGTTACAAATATTATGTTTCTTTTGTTAATGCTTATTCTCATTATACTTTGTTGTATCGTGCCTCTCTTCCTTTACAATTTTAGGATTATACCTTTATCACTGTCATACATCTAATAAATAGATTACCTACAACTTCTTTTAATATTACCATACCATATTCTGTGTTGTTCAACAAATTTTCAGTTTCTCAAAACCTTTGGATGTTCTTGCTTTCCTCTCTTACGACCATATCACTCACAAACTTGATTTTTGAAGTGAAGACTTGATTTTTGAAGTGAAGAATGCTTTTTCCTAAGCTACCCTCATTTTCATAAAGGTTATAAATGTTTGACTTTTAATGGGTTCACAAAAAGAATAACATATCTCATTCCATTTTATTCCCTCATGACCCTCTTCATCCCTTACCTCTAAGAGTTTTCGGGTCTATATGTTTTGTTCATAATTTCAATCCTGGTCTTGACAAGCTTTCTCCTAGATCACATAAGTGTGTTTTCTTAGGGTTTACAAGATCACAAAAAGGATACAAATGTCTTTCTCCTTTTCTTAATCGTTATTTTGTGTTTGTAGATGTCACCTTTGATGAATTCTCCCTTTATTTTAAGAGTCAACCTTTACCTCTAACTCCATCCAATTCTAAAAACTCTTCTAGTTACCTTTAATGTTCCTATTGTTTGTGACCCTCTTACTGTGTCTTCTTCACCATCGGTTCCTGCTCTACAGTCAACTTCTCCTCCACCACCTCTTCAGGTTTATAGTCGTTGAAACCGATCACAACCACCACCATGTGACTCCACTCAAGTGTCAACAACTCTGTCTCCTCCGGCTTTGACACCTGAGTATGACCTTCCCATTGCCCTCCGAAAAGGTATGCGTTCTACGTAATCCCTCTCCCCATTATATTGCTTTGAGTTATCATCGCTTGTCATTACTTTTTTATACATGTCTTTCCTCTCTTTCTTCTGTTACCATTCCAAAAACTGTCCGTGAAGCTTTAGCCCATCCTGGTTGGTGTCAGGCCATGACAGATGAACTAAGTGCTCTTCATAACAGTGGAACTTGGGAACTGGTCCCGTTACCGATTGGGAAATCTGTTGTTGGTTGCAAGTGGGTGTTTGCTATCAAAGTTGACCTGATGGTACTATTGATCGCTTCAAAGCTCGTCTTGTGGCCAAAGGTTATACTCAAATTTTTGGGTTAGATTATGGCGATACTTTTTCCCCTGTGGCAAAGATGGCTTCTGTTCGTTTATTTATTGCTATAGCTGCTATTCAACAATGGCCTCTTTATCAACTTGATGTTAAAAATGTTTTCCTAAATGGTGATTTGCAAGAAGAAATCTATATGGAGCAACCTCCTGGGTTTGTTGCTCAGAGGGAGTCTCTTGGGATGGTATGTTGTTTTCGCAAATCACTATATGGCCTAAAATAATCTCCTAGGGCCTGATTTGGAAAGTTTAGCAATGTTGTTCAGCAATTTGGTATGACTCGGTGTGAAGCATATCATTTTGTCTTTTATCAACACTCGAGTGTTGGATGTGTTTATTTGATAGTATATGTTGATGCCATCGTTCCTACAGGGAGGAACAACCATGGCATCTCTCAGTTGAAACAACATCTCTGTCACCATTTTCAGACCAAAGATCTTGGCAAACTTTTATTGGGTATTGAGGTGGCGCAGTCCAATGATGGTATTGTTATATCTCAAAGAAAGCATGCCATGGATATTCTGGAGGAAACTGGGTTGGTGAGTTCAAAGTCTGTTGATACACCCTTGGATCCCAATACTAAACTTCTACCAAATCAGGGAGAGCCTATATCTGGTCCTGAGCAGTATAGAAGATTGGTTGGAAAATTGAATTATCTTACCGTTACTCGTCCTGACATTTCCTTTGTAGTCAGTGTTGTAAGCCAATTTCTTAATTCCCCATGTGAAGATCATTGGAATGCAGTCATTCGTATCTTGAAGTATATTAAAAGATCCCCTGGAAAAGGATTGTTATATAGTTCTAATAACCATACAAGAGTTGTTTGCTATTCAGATGCTGATTGAGCAGGATCTTCTTCTGATAGAAGATCTACATCTGGGTATAGTGTCTCCATTGGTGGTAACTTGATCTTGTGGAAAAGAAAGAAACAGAGTGTTTTAGCAAGATCCAGTGTAGAAGCAGAATATAGAGCTATGGCCTCAGCTGCCTGTGAACTTATTTGGCTCAAGCAATTGCTTAAAGAGTTACAATTTGGAGATGTTACTCAAATGACACTTGTGTGTGACAATCAAGTTGCTCTTCATATTAGCTCTAATCCTATCTTTCATGAGAGGACCAAACACATTGAGATTGATTGTCATGTCATTCGGGAAAAGGTCATGTTTGGAGACATCAAGACTGAGTTTGTTAACTCATGTGATCAGTTAACAAATACTTTTACTAAGTCTTTACGGGGGCCTAGAATTGATTTTATTTGTAACAAGCTTGGCACATACGATTTGTATGCTCCAGCTTGAAGGGGGAGTGTTAGATATTGTTTCATATTATTAAGATATTGTTAGATATTGTTAATCACAATATCAAACAATATCTTCTATTTACTCTATTTATTTTCAGTTACTTTTTTTAACTGTACCTTTCTCTATTATAAATAGATTACCCTATGAGTGGTTTATACACAAGGGAAATTAATCTTAAATCCCTATTTTCTTCATTCTCAACAGGTCTCAAAGGATGTTTTGTTTGATGAGAATTGTTTTCCTTATTCTAATTTGTTTCCTTAGTCTCCTAATACTGTAAAAAATGTTGATCAATATTTTACTTTATTTCCAAATCTTTCGTTGCCTATACAATCTACCAATCCTATATGTCCAACAATTCCATTTCATGTGATAATGAATCATTTCCTTGTTATTTTCCTTTAGATTCTGGTTTAAATAATTCCACACCCTCTGTCTCAGATCCTACACTTACATCTGCTATAAATACTCATACAATGCAAACTTCGTCCAAATATGGTATTTTTCAACATCAAATTCATCTATCTCTGTTGTTGTCTCATTTTGAACCAACTAGCGTGAAACAAGTCGTCAAAGATAAAAACTGGCAAGCTGCAATGCAACAAGAATTTGATGCTTTAATCAGTCAAAGAACTTGAGATCTTCTTCCCTTACCACCTAATCGAAAAGAAGTTGGTTGTAAATAGGTGTTTGGAGTTAAGGAAAATGTTGATAGCTCTATAAACAAGTATAAAAGCTCGACTGGTAGCAATCCAAATAGGTGTTTGGACTTCCATGAAACTTTTTCTCCAGTTATTAAACAAGTAGCAATCTAAATTGTTCTCACTATTGCTCTTTCTTTAAGTTGGAAAATTTTCCAACTTGGATGAGACAATTTTTATGCAGTAGCCTCCTAGACTTTAAGCATCTGATAAATCATTGGTATGCAAGTTAAACAAGGCTCTTTATGGGCTAAAACAAGCCCCAAAACAATGGTTCACTCGCCTTCAAACCACTCTTCATCGACTTGAGTTCATTCCTAGTACATGTGATGCTTCATTGTTCATTTATAAAAAGGGTTGATATGACCTCAGTGTTGTTAAATATCGGCCATGGCGGCACCATGGCAGAAACCGACAACGGTTTCTCGGCCTGCCCCCATAATAAGGCAGAGGCGAATTGAATTTTTGATGGCGGCCCATGGCGGTCGCTTTTAACATGGTGGGTGCCAGTGGCATCACGGCTGAGGCGAAAAAATCGGAATGAAAAAACAAAAAAAAAACGAGATCTTGAAAGTAGAGGAGAAGAAATTTGCAAAATGACAACTTGTGCGTGGTGGGTGAGAGAAGCAGGAGAAAAAAACATTAGAAACCCTAATTTAATTCACATCTCTCATGGTCATTGGGCCTGGCCCGCTAAAATGTTTATTTAAACATTGTAAACGTGCTGATCTTCTTTTGCCCTATTTTATTGTTTTACCAAGTTACTGCAGCAGCCACACAACCACACAACAATAAATTTTTCTTTTACCTTAAGTTTTCTATATTCTAAAGAAATCAAACCACATTCTTCACGTTACTGCACCAGACCACAGACCACTTGCATCTGCTATCACTGCTGTCACTACACATGTTGTCATAGTCAGCCACTACCACTGTCAGTTCCCACCACCGACCGCCGTCAGCCACCATCGACGACCGCCGCCAGCCACCGCCAAGTCTTTTTTTTTTCTTTCTTTTTTCTACTTTAACTATAATTATTTTGCAAAAAAAAATATACATGTTTTCAGCCATAATAATGGCCAATGATCAAGATACTTCAAGAACATCTCATAGAAGTGACCCCGGTTGGAAACATTGTCATCCGATGGTTGAATCAAATTTAAATAAAACTGTTTGCAATTATTATGGAAAAATCATGAAAGGAGGAGTTACTGGAGCAAAAGAGCATCTAATGGCAAAGAAGGGCAATGTTGCTGCTTGCACCAAGACTCCAAAAAATGTGAGAGAAGAACTTTGGAAATTATATAAAGAAAAAAAAGATAGCTCCTCTATCAATCCTAGATGTAATGCAATCAATGATAACCATGAGAGTGAAGATGAAGTTGAAATTTCCACGATTAGCAATGATAAAGGGAGAAATAGCGGTGGAAGGAAAGGACCAATAGATATGTTTTGCAGAAATTCAGCCGTTGTGATAGAGAAGAGAAAAAAAAGGAAAAACTAAGACAAGCTAACATCAAAGAGGCATGTGACAAAAATGTAAAGGCCTCGATTCATCAATATATTGCTCGATTTTGGTACCAAGCAGGCTTGTCATTCAACCTTGTGAAATTGAAAAGTTTTCAAGATATGATTGATACCATAGGTGCTTATGGACCCAATTTACCCAACCTAGTTATGATGAAATCAGAGTTCCATTTCTCAATAAGGAAGTTGAGTACACTAAGAAGTGGTTGCAAGATCATAAATTGTAATGGAGCAAACATGGTTGCTCTATTATGTCAGATGCATGGACTGACCGAAAGCAACGATGCTTGATTAACTCTTTGGTGAGCTCCCCTATAGGGAAAATGTTTGTCAAGTCCATTGATGGTTCAAACTTTGTGAAGACAGTAAAAAAACTATTTCAAATGTTTGATTCCCTTGTAGAGGAAATTGGAGAAGAAAATGTTGTTCAAGTTATAAGAGATAATGGGAGCAATTTTGTGTTGGCTGGTAAGTTGTTAGAAGAGAAAAGACTCAATCTCTATTGGACTCCTTGTGCTGCCCATTGCATAGATTTGATGCTTGAAGATATTGGAAAGCTTTCTTTGATAAAGCAGACAATTCAAAGAGGAATTAGTCTTGTTGGCTTTACCTATAGCCATTCTAGTACCTTGAGTTTGTTGAGACAATTTACAAATAAGAGGGAATTAGTAAGACATGTTGTTACCCTATTTATCATTACAAAGGTTGCATCAAGAGAAGGGAAGTTTGAGAAAGATGTTAACTTCTGATGAATGGAGCAATAACAAGCTATTTAAGGAAGCCAAGGGGAGGGAGGCTACAAAAATTGTTCTTATGCCTTCATTTTGGAATCAAGTAGTATTTACTCTCAAAGTCATGACTCCTCTTGTTCATGTGCTTCGTTTAGTGGATGGGGAAAGAAAAGCAGCTATGGGTTATACATATGAAGTAATGGAGAAAGCCAAGGAAACAATAGCGAAGTCATTCAACAAGGATGAAAGTAAATACAATAATGTATTTATAATTATTGATAATAGATGGACATGTAAACTTCATCGCCCCTTGCATGCTGCTGGTCACTTTTTGAACCTAGAGTTATTTTATTCCAACCCAGACATGGAATATGATTTGGAAGTTACAAATGGATTATATGATTGCATCAGGTGGTTGGTGCCAAGTAAAGATGTGCAACAAAAAATTTTAATTGAGTTGTCTCTTTATAAGAGTGCAAATGGACTCTTTGGTGATGATTTTGCCAAAGAATCAAGGAAAACCACAACCCCAGGTAAGACACTTAAACACTTTTTAAATTGTGCTAATATATAATGGTTACATTCTAAGTTACTTTCTTTGCTTGTGTAGCTCAATGGTGGAAGAATTATGGTCATGCAGCTCCCAACTTACAAAAGCTAACAATCAAGATTTTAAGTTAAACATGTAGTTCATCGGGATATGAGCACAATTGGAGTGTTTTTGAGCAAGTAATAAGATATGACTCATTTCATTATTATCTTATTTGTAGAGTTTAGAAAGAAATTAATTCACATATTACTTATTCATAATGCAGATTCATTCAAATAAAAGGAATAGGTTGGACCACAAAATGTTGTGTAATTTGGTTTACATAAAGTATAATCAACAACTTGCTCAGAGATACGATATTAGGGATGAAATAGACCCTATTCTATTGAATGACATTGATGAATGTAATGAGTGGTTAGTGGGAGAAGTTGATGATGATAACAATAATGATGAAGAGGGGGGGGGGTAATGAGTTGGTTTTTAAGGATGATCCCACTCTTAATTGGGCAACTATTTATGAAGCTTCAGGTATTGTAGAACCAATAGTTTATACGAGGAGACAAGCAACTAATAAAAGGAAGCAACCATCAAGTGGTGGTATTGTTATTGGATCTTCACATGCTTCTAAGAAAGGTCCAGGTTTAACTCCAACTCCAACACAAACTAAGAAGAGTAAAGAAAAGACCAAAAGTTAGGTTCAAAATGAATTTCATGATAGCTCTGATTCTGAGTTTGAAAGATTACTTAACTTTGACAAGAGTCTCTCAAAAGGGAAAGAGGAGGAGGGACATGCCCCACTAGATGATGACATTGAAGACAATTATGTTGGAATTGAAGAAGAATATGATGATTAGAAAGAAACTCAATACATTTATTTTATGATTTCTTGTTATTTTATGTTTTGAACTTTAAATTTGTGGTGTTTTGATATGATTTTATTAGTAATTTAATTTTTAAACATAATATCATTACTTTTTCATTAAAAATATATATGGTGGTATTATACTTTTTTTTACCGCAATATTTCTGCCATAACTCGTTATGGTTTTCATTATAACTTTATAAAGATTTTTCGGATTGCCAATATTTTCCGTTATCCGATATCAATAACACCGGATGACCTACATTATGGTTTGTGTTGATGATATTCTTATCATTGGAAGTTCTCTTAGTCTCATATAGCATATCACTGCCAAATTTCATGCCACTTTTTCTCTAAAACAACTTGGCCAGTGAGATTATTTTCTTGGTCTTGAGGTCAAATACTTATCTAATAAGTTCATCCTTATGACTCAAACCAAGTACATTCGAGACCTTCTTCATAAAACTCACATGGCTGAAGCACATGCTATATATTCTCCTCAAGTCTCTAACTGTAAATTGTCCAACCATGGTGCTAAAGTTTTTTCGGACCCTTCACTATGCAGATTTTTGTTGGTGCTTTGTAGTATGCTACACTGACCAGACCAGGAATCAGTTTTGATGTTAATAAATTTTGCTAGTTTATGGCCAATCCTCTTGATTCTCATTGGGCAGTAGTTAAGCACATCCTAAGGTATCTCAAAGGGACTTTGTTTCATGGTCTTCATTTTAAACCTGCTTTGTTGCATCAACTTGTATCATTAACAACTTTTTGTGGCATCTGACATTGATGATAGAGGCTCTAGTTCTGGCTCAACCATTTTCTTTGGTCCTAATCTAGTCTTCTGGTGGTCTAGAAAACAAGTTATTGCACGTTCCAACATTGATGCTAAAAATAGAAGCCTTGCTCACACTACTACAAAGTTGTCTTGGATTTCAAAACTACTCACAAAACTTCATGTTGCTTACACAGCTCCCACTTTGTATGTGATAATCAGAGTATTCTTTCTATTGCTCATAATCTTGTTTTCCATAATAACACATAACTATGGAGATTGATGTATTTTTTGTATGGGAAAAACTTTTGGCCAAGCAGTTGTACATTGCTCACATTCCAACTCTTTATCAGTGGTCAAATATTCTAATAAAGGCTCTGCCTCCAACTCGTTTTGCTCTTCGTTGTGCCAAACTCAATGTGAAGAATTTTTTACTAGAAAATTATTCTCCTTGAGTTTGGGGAGGGTAGTTAATGTTAGTATACTATAGTTAAATAATTAATAATTAGTATACTATGAAACTTTCTTTGTATTTGTATAATTGTTTTCTATGTAATTGTTCAACCTTGAAAATAAATGACTCAAAAATAAGTCAGTGTACTAAAAAAATCTGTAATGTGAATAATATACAGATTCATTCATTGTTATTTTCAGTCTTTACTCTGTTCCATTTCTCTTAGAATGAAGCTCATTGTTGTTTTATAACTGAGTCGGGTTTAATAATATTAATCTAAATTGTCATTTGGGGCCGTTTTTTTTTATCAAATTCACCTTCCGTACTCGTTTTTGTGCCTCTGTATATAAATAAACTTTTTTTTAAGAATAAATCAATACGTATTTGGTCTGATGTCTGACTATGTTAATTATCTAAATTTCAATCAAAACTATTTTAATAGCTTTTATTTTTTCAGATTCATGATCTATCTAAAATATATTTATTTTGAATAGCTTTTATTTTTGTAGATTCATGATCTATATCAAATAAAATTTTGAATAGCTTTTATCTTTTGATATCTAAAACAAAGATCCACCAAACCAAGCATGCGGTATCTCTAGCGTGTTAGAAAAATATATTTCCAAAAATTATATAGTTGTAAATTTACTAGTTAACAAGCACTGATTTTTTAAAATGAGTATATTAACATAAAGAGAAGAGTTAATCTTATCTACAAAGTTACATGTCAGTCATTCATTTAGACTACATGGTTGTGAATCACACCGAAAAAAAATCAGATAATGTTTACTCAAAACATACCATTATGTTTAAAACTCCTTTTACACAAATCATATATCCAACTTTATATTAATAAAAAATCATTTAACATTTCATTCATATAAACAGAAATAAAATGTAATATTTTAAAAATACATTAAAATAAGATTCAATTAATCCTTTGAAAAAAGTTAACACAGTAATAATAATAACAGAAAGGAGATATTTTAATTTTTAACGCTCTCCCCTTTCTTTCCCCATTTTCCTCTAACCAAACACTATTAATCTGCAGAAACCTTAGACCTACCTGAGGCATCCCAGCAACGTCCCAAATGTCGAGAACATACCTAAAAGCCAACAATCATTCTGCATCGATTTCACCTCAGATAAAGCACAGGCAACAACCATCTGTTTCTTCGAGTCCAGTTTTATACCACTGAATTTTTTCCATGTCCGCTCCTTTCAAAAAATACCCAGTTGGTAATCCAAGTTGTCAATAGGTATCAGAGTGAGAAGACAACCCATAGCCAAACATACCTGTAGATCAGACAAGTGTTAGTCTCTGGTGCTAATACTAAATGCAGTCTTCTGAAAGTCCTCAGTAATTGTACTTGATATGAGAGCATATAATACCACATGTTTAAGAGAGCATACCAAAACCGGTTAGAATATGGAGTAAAAGAAGTGCATTGCTAAGCTGCACAATCTGTCAAGTAACCATTCATGCAGCTTTTCATACCTATAGTTTTGCACCATATGCTCTTAATTTCAGCAAATAAAATATAATCATCAAAATTACACAATCTCCTAGGTTTACTGCTCCTCACTTCCACAAAACCATTAATTAAGAAAGAAATAAATTCCTTGATTTGATTTTTAGTAATAGCAGGTATAACTTACTGCAAAAAAACAATTTTCTTTGGGAACTAAAGCTATAACATGGAAAGTTATTGTTGATACCCTTGTAACTAATTGAGGTTTCATCCACTGAGATCTCAAGACAATCTTTAAAATATATCTCCATCCCCTTTAAATTTGGATGAATCTGTATCAAGACTATCATGTTCAGAAATAGTTAGAGAACACAGACTGACCTTCAAAGTTTCGTTCTTACTTATGCACAGTATGCCTAGACTATCAAACAGCTTGGATGAGCTGAGTAATCTTTCTTGAGGTCTTGACTACTGTATATCTTCCATATTATATGACCAGCCATTTAAGCTGTGATTGACAATTATACCTCATTCTGTACGTCGTTTTGTCGCAAAAGCATTTTATTGGATAGCCTTCACTGAAAATTTCTTGATTTCACTCCTAAGATATTGAAGATATGGGAACACCAAGTCTGCATGAGTTCCATAATAACGTGAGAAGATATCATCTATTCGATTTATGCTTTCCATAGCTGTAGAATCATCCAAGGAAAGTTGGATGGAAGAAAGCTTCACAAGTTCGTAAGCAATAACAATATCATCAGTATCGTATAGCTTTTCCAGAATCTGCAACACAAAAAGGAACCAAATGTTTTAGACCTATCACTTAGAAAAACTTGTAAATTTGATAACAAGACCATATAGGAAATGCATTCATTAACAAGTACTGGAAGTTATATTTCAAGTTATGGAAGAACTCGATCTCCTTTGCAAGAAGGAAAAGACATTTCAATGCCCTTGACATGAGAAGTAACCAATATGCCTTATCTACAAGTCCTGTGAAGTGTTGAGGCACTCAAGTCATAGAAGTGTGGGTAGTCACTTGATATTCAGAATGTCTCTAGAGCGTGATTTACCATTCCTTTGTAAATCTTAAATGGGATACTTGAGTTTGTAGAAGATACACTTCTAGGTGAGTATTTTTCATGTTTCCACAAAACTCGTAATCTTTATTGATCTAAGTGAACGCACGGATGTAGGAAAAAGGTGTGATCACAAATTCTATCTTGTGCTATTTTATTTGTCATGTTATGTATGATTACAGACTTGACTATTATGAAGTGTTTGGTAGATTAGTTAAGTATTTGGTTCTTCTTTCTTAACAACTACTCTCTCCGTCTCTAAACATAAGGCATTGTTAACAAATTCATAATCATTAAAACAGTTAGTTAGTTTAATTAGAATTTTTTTTTTTTT
>Ga0209389_1000719_pt1 | contig 20687 bp, 27 predicted proteins | sample CowpearedBW_FD_187526 | JGI IMG/M metagenome (GOLD analysis project Ga0209389, IMG submission 187526) | Root nodule microbial communities of legume samples collected from California, USA - Cow pea red BW (SPAdes) (version 2) | ecosystem: Host-associated > Plants > Roots > Nodule | place: USA...
CGAAGGAGTGGGGGCAACAGCAGCTGCGCTGGTAGACTTATCCACAGTTGCTGGTAACAAAATCAGCAATCCGCCCTGGGTCAAATTTCAATCGGCAGGGTGGGTCAATTTTCCATCAGCGCCAACACCATACCGGCCGCGGCACCACCAGCAGCTGGGCCATGTCGGTCGAGGCGCCGTAGTGAACCAGCACCATCAGCGCCGACGCACTGCCCGCCAGACCGGCCAGCCGCATCGAACCGAGGCGCTTCAGCATGACGCCGGTGCCCAGATAGTACAGCGCATAGGTAACGGCACTCGCGAAGACCCAGGCCGCCCCCAGGATGACCTGCCCACCCATGCCCGCGGTGCTGATGTCGTGCAGGAGCGCCACCCCAAGCCCCATGTAGCAGACGCCCATGGCCAGCAGCGTGCGTCGGCTCGGCCGCTCGCGAAAAATCACGACCTGGAAGAGCAGGATCAGCGTCGGATAGGTGAACAGGATCAGGCGCTCCAGTCCGGCGCTGATGTATTCCAGCCCGTAGAAATCGAAGAGGCTGGACAGGTAATAGCCGAACATCCCCAGCAGCAGGATGCGCGCCCCATCCGCCAGCGAGAGCCGCCCTTCCCCCGCCCCGCGGCTCAGCCACAGCAACCAGAGGAACAGCGGCAACGCGAAGCCAAGCGTTCTCAACTAAGCATTCAGGCACCCCCGGGCCCTCGTACGAGGAAGCAGAGGAAGCAGCACAGTCGTTCATTGGGTTCAAAAGCCATAGGTTTCCTGGTTGCTTTGTGTGCGGGCCAGAGCGCACGCAAAACGACGGCCTATGTATCTTTCCTGGCCCGCTGAACAACACCTCCACGATTGCTGCGCCGTGGACGCCCGACGCGTCGCTCGCCGACAAATCGGGAAACCTGCGGCCAGAATTCTTGTGGGCGGCGCTCGACTGCACGGGAGCTTTCACTTCTTTCCCGCTACCCGATGGCGTCGCGATTGTTCTCGGCGAACTGGCCGCCTCCATCTTGGGCGTCGTCAAGCCTGGGGATCGTTGTATTGTCCTCGGCTGGCCTTTGGGGGTGGAGGGCCGCAAGCGTCTAGCTGGTACGGCCATCTACGCACCGAACGACCGCCTCGTTGCCTTGGCCCGGGCTGTTTGGATCGAAGTTCCCTCAAGCACCTGGAGCTGAGGACAAGAGGCATCTGCGTGGAGACGCCCACCCCTTCCATCGAGCGGACATCTTCCGGCAAGCCTCCTTTCGCGGAAGGGTCAATCGCGAAGCCAGGCTTCAACGGTGATTCTGCAGAAGGTTGATCCGCGCCTTCACGCAGCCTGGCAATGGTAAAGGGGACAGATTAATTTTAGCTTCTCTAATTTCACCCCACATGCATGCAAGCCAAACGCGCGCATTGTGATGGGGCCTTTAGTCAGTGAGGTTCCCGGGATCGACCACGGCGTGCGTATAGCCGCATCATCAGGCCCTCGAACCTTCGCAAGCGCGGACTATTGGTCTGCCTTGCTCCCGGATCCGCCATCTCCGTTGGCCTGACGAACGCTCCGGCGCAGTTCTTGTGGCGTCCGCCCAATGACTCGCACGAAGCAGCGCAGCATGTGATCGGCATCGCCGAATCCGGCGCTCCTGGCGATCTCCTCGAAAGTCTGATGCCCGCCCTCAACCAGCGGCCTTGCCGCCTCGATGCGAAGGCGCTCGATCGCTTTGGCCGGCGTCACCCCGATGGATGCCGCGAATACACGGCCAAACTGACGCACGCTCATATGCGCGACGTCAGCCAAGCGCTCGACTGACAGATCATCACGCAGATGATCGCGCGCATAGCTCAGCACCGTGCGGATGCGATCTGAGCCAGGGTCGAAATCCAGCAGCGAAGAGAACTGGTACTGACCACCTGGCCGTCGATAGTAGACAACCAGCATGCGTGCGACGGAGCGCGCCACCTCTTTGCCCAGGTCCTGCTCGATCATGGCCAAGGCCATGTCGATGCCAGCCGACATGCCTGCGGACGTCCAGACATTCCCGTCTTCGGTCCAGATTCGATCTCCGTCCACGCGCAGCGACGGATAGCGAGCCTGCAGTTGCGGAGCATAGTTCCAATGCGTGGTAGCGACACGACCGTCGAGCAGGCCGCTCTCGGCCAGCACGAAGGCGCCAGTACAGACGCTGGCCGTGCGGCGAGAGCGCAGGGACATGTGCCGGATCGCGGTCGCCATCGACATCGTCCAGTCACCGATCGGAGCGGCCGGTGCGCCGACGATGATGAGCGTGTCGAGGCGGTCGACGACTTCCAATGCTTCGGTCGCGACCTGCAGTCCGCTCGAGGCGCGGATCAACCCGCCCTCAAGCGAAGCGACCGTGAATCGATAGCCCGAAGGGCGCGCGCTATTGGCGTTGGAGAAGGCTTCGAGCGGGCCACTCAAATCCAGCAATACGAAGCCCGAATAAACCAAGAAACAAACGTGACGTGGCATGACCTGAACGCCAATAGCCCGGCAGAAGAGTCATTAGACGCGCCTCCTGTTTGGCAGGTCAACGGGTGCAACAACGGGGCTCGGCCGTTGCCAGATCCGGCCATTCGCCTGGAAGCGCTCGTCTGGCCATCCAAGTGCACCCGCCTCACTCGAGGTGGCTGCGCTTGTCGGCCGAAATCCAGGGACAAATGTCCTATTCGTACCAGCCTCTCGCCGTACCGTACTCGCACCACCCCACTTCGAGGACATGCAAATGACCTTCAACAAGACTCACCCCAAGACAATGCTCTCCTACGCCGCCGTGTTGGGGGCCATCCTGATGGCGCCTGGCATCAGCTTCGCCGCCGAGAACTCCTATGCCGACCCGGTCAAGCCCGCGCTCCCGGCCTCCACTTTTGAATGGGATCTAAGTCGAACCGCTCTGGTCGTGATCGACCCGCAGATCGACTTCATGAGCCCGGAGGGTGCAGGCTGGCCGGTGTTCGGTGCGAGCGTTACCGAGCAAAACCTGGTCCCGAATCTGCGCCGGCTCTTCGCGGCGTCCAAGAAGGCTGGAACGACCGTCGCCATCTCGCCGCACTACTACTATCCCCACGATCATAAATGGGAGTACGAGGCGCCGGCGGAGACCGTTCAGCACAAGCTTGGCCTCTTCGATCGCAAGGGCGCCTTGACGCTGGATGGATTCCGTAACTCGGGTGCCGACTTCATGCAGGAGTTCAAGCCCTTCATTGAAGACGGCAAGACCATCGTCGCATCACCGCACAAGTTGTATGGCCCCCAAAGCAACGACCTGATGCTGCAGCTGCATAAGCAGCGGGTTGACAAGATCATCCTTGCCGGTATGGCCTCCAACCTGTGCGTCGAATCGCATCTTCGCGAGTTTCTGGAGCGCGGTTTCGAGGTGGTCGTCGTACGTGACGCCATCGCCGGACCGAAGCTTCCTGACGGCGACGGCTACGGTAGTGCACTGGTCGACTTCCGCTACATTGCCAACGGTCTGCTGACGACCGACGAGGTAGTGAAAAAGCTGGAAGGACGCTGACCGCGGGTAGAACCAATTTCCCAACCAGGCACGGGAGCCCTTGTTGCTCCCGTGCTAGCCAACTGACAAGGAGTCACCCATGAGCAATACCAAAACCTTCGGGCCTGCCAGCCCGGACCGGCGAGATTTTCTGGTGCTAGGCTTGAGTGCCGCGGCCCTGGCTGCCGTTTCCCCGGCGTCCTTCGCTGCACTCTCGTCCGTCCACTCTCCTTCCATCAACCGCGGAATCATGACCATGAGCACAGTGACTACCCAAGATGGCGTTGAGATCTTCTACAAGGACTGGGGCCCGAAGGACGCCCAGCCAATCGTGTTCCACCATGGCTGGCCGCTCAGCGGTGACGATTGGGATAGCCAGGCCCTGTTCTTCGTTGGCCTGGGCTATCGCGTCATCGCGCACGATCGGCGCGGCCACGGCCGGTCCGCTCAGGTGAGCGACGGCCACGACATGGACCACTACGCTGCGGACGTCGCGGCGTTGGACGGAGCCGCACACTGGTTTCACCAACGGCCTGCCGGCGAAGGTGCCGAAGCCGGAACCCATCAACCACTGGCAACGAGCAGCCCAGGCCATCGATGAGGCCATCATTGAAGCGCGACACAACCCGGAGACGGCCCGCTTGCTGTTCACACTGGCGTCCTACGGGCGACGCGACCCCGAATCCCTGGAACGTTTGCGCGCCACGTTCACCAAGGAGGGCATCCCGCCGGAGTTTTTGTCACATTACGAGCCTGAATGGCCGTTTGCAGGTCTTAGACTAAATGACGGGTTAAGTGACAGTTTTTGACGGCGAGAACTTTCTGGCTCACACTGTCACATAATCGAACGTATATGTGACAGGTACGACATGCTGATAGGCTACATGCGGGTATCGAAGGCGGACGGCTCCCAGGCTACCGATTTGCAGCGCGACGCGCTGATTGCCGCCGGGGTCGATCCAGTACATCTTTACGAGGACCAGGCATCCGGCATGCGCGAGGATCGGCCCGGCTTGACGAGCTGCCTGAAGGCGTTGCGAACTGGCGACACACTGGTCGTGTGGAAACTGGATCGGCTCGGACGCGACCTGCGACATCTCATCAACACCGTGCACGACCTGACTGGGCGCGGCATCGGCTTGAAGGTATTAACCGGGCACGGCGCGGCCATCGACACCACGACCGCCGCCGGCAAGCTGGTCTTTGGCATCTTCGCCGCCCTGGCCGAGTTCGAGCGCGAGTTGATCGCGGAGCGCACGATTGCCGGCCTAGCCTCGGCCCGCGCGCGCGGGCGGAAAGGCGGCCGGCCGTTCAAGATGACCGCCGCCAAGCTGCGGCTGGCGATGGCGGCAATGGGTCAGCCAGAGACCAAGGTCGGCGACCTGTGCCAGGAACTTGGCGTCACGCGGCAGACCCTGTATCGGCATGTTTCACCCAAGGGTGAGCTACGTCCAGATGGCGAGAAGCTACTCAGCCGAATTTGATGCCGGCATGAGGCAACGTAGCGACAGCGTGGTTTGTCTCAATGGGAAGCGCTCATGATCGATCTTTGAAGGCCCGCAGCAGTCGTGTCACAGACAGGACGAACAAACCGGTCAGCGTGAGGGCTGCGATACCCCAGTACTCTCCGATGAACGCGCCGGCCGTCGTGCCGGCCAGCACAATGGCGAGAATCGGCAAATGGCAGGGACAGGTGAGCACGGCCAGCGCGCCCCACAGGTAGCCGGTGATCGGTTTGTGCGTCTCGGACGGCAAGCGCTCGGGGCTGTTCATGGCAGACTCTCCGCGTGCTGTGCCGGCTCGGTCGGCATGGTGGCCAACTGCACCTCCAGATCGGCCAACGCTTCGCGCCGACGCTCGACGAACTGGCGCAGAACGGCAAGCTGCGCGGCCGCTTCATCGCCGTCCGCAGCATCCAGCGCCCGGCACAGCCGCGCCAGCGCGTCCAGGCCGATGCCCGCCTCGAAGGCCGCCCGCACGAAGCACAGCCGTTGCAAGGCGGCATCATCGAACAGGCCATAGCCGCCCGGGGTGCACGCCACCGGACGCAGCAATCCGCGCAGCAGGTAGTCGCGCACGATATGCACGCTCACCCCGGCATCAAGGGCCAGCCGGGACACGGTGTAGGCGCTCATTGAAAACCTCCTTTTTTTATCCAGCGCAGCAGGAAAGCTGCTTCACGTCCTTGTTGAAGGTCTGCGCCGCAAGCTTCAACCCCTCGACCATTGTCAGGTAGGGGAACAACTGGTCGGCCAGTTCCTGCACCGTCATGCGGTTGCGGATGGCGAGCACCGCCGTCTGGATCAGTTCGCCCGCTTCCGGGGCCACCGCCTGCACGCCGATGAGCCGTCCGCTACCTTCCTCGATGACCAGCTTGATGAAGCCGCGTGTGTCGAAGTTGGCAAGCGCTCGCGGAACGTTGTCGAGTGTCAGCGTGCGACTGTCGGTCTCGATGCCATCGTGGTGCGCTTCCGCCTCGCTGTAGCCCACGGTGGCGACTTGCGGGTCGGTGAACACCACTGCCGGCATCGCGGTCAGATTGAGGGCTGCGTCGCCGCCGGTCATGTTGATCGCGGCACGGGTGCCGGCGGCCGCTGCCACGTAGACGAACTGCGGCTGGTCGGTGCAGTCGCCGGCCGCGTAGATGTTCGGGTTGCTCGTGCGCATGCCTTGGTCGATAACGATGGCCCCTTGCGCATTGACAGTGACCCCCGCCGCGTCCAGCGCGAGGCTGCGCGTATTCGGTGCCCGACCGGTGGCAACCAGCAACTTGTCAGCGCGCAATTCACCGTGTCCGGTGGTCAGCACGAATTCGCCGTTCACATGGGCGACCTGGCTGGCTTGCGTGTGCTCCAGCACCTCGATGCCCTCGGCGCGGAAAGCGGCTGTCACGGCCTCGCCGATGGCCGGGTCTTCCCGGAAGAACAAGGTGCTGCGTGCCAGGATCGTGACCTGGCTGCCGAGCCGGGCAAAGGCTTGCGCCAGTTCCAACGCCACCACCGACGAACCGATCACGGCCAGGCGTGCGGGAATGGTGTCGCTGACAAGCGCTTCGGTGGAAGTCCAGTAGGGTGACTCTTTCAGGCCCGGAATCGGCGGCACGGCCGGACTGGCACCGGTGGCGACCAGGCAGCGGTCGAACGTTACCTCGCGCTCGCCACCCTCGTTCAAACGGACGACCAGGCTCTGGTCGTCCTTGAAACGCGCTTCACCGTGCAAAACGGTGATGGCTGGATTGCCGTCCAGGATGCCTTCGTATTTGGCGTGCCGCAGTTCATCGACACGGGCCTGCTGCTGGGCCAGCAGTTTGCTGCGGTCAATCGCAGGCACAGTTGCCGCAATACCGCCGTCGAACGGACTTTCCCGGCGCAGATGGGCAATATGGGCAGCGCGGATCATGATCTTGGACGGCACACAGCCGATATTGACGCAGGTGCCGCCGATGGTGCCGCGTTCGATCAGCGTGACCGTCGCGCCTTGCTCGACGGCCTTCAGCGCCGCCGCCATCGCGGCCCCGCCGCTGCCAATGATGGCGATATGCAAACCGGCGCCCTCAAGTGCATCACGGATTTTTGGTTCATCTTTGAAATCACCAACCCGGATCGAGCCTTGATAACCCAATGCGGCGATGGCGGCCAGCAGTTGGTTGTGGCTCACGGCGGTGTCTGCCATGACTTGCGCGCGGCTTTCTGGATAGGACACCACAGCGGCATTCACGCCGGGAATCTTTTCCAAAGCATCTTTGACATGGGTGGCGCAGGATGTGCAGGTCATGCCATTCACGGTGATTTCGGTCATTTTTTTACTCCATTGAATTTCGGGGTGCAGCAGGCATCGGCTTGGCGTTTTCGTTGGATGGCGTAGATGGTCAAGCCGATGAAAATCGCCAGCGCAGGCAGCAGCACATAGTCCAGATAGCCGGTCAGCGCGGACAAGCCGACCACACCGAGCAAAATGACCAGAACAGGGGTGAAGCAACACAGCGCCACGAGGGTTGTGCCAATGATGCTGACCCGCAGCAGTGTCTTCGGGTCTTTCATGATCAGTTCTTGACTGATGATGGGTAGCCCGCATCCTCGGTAGCCTTGGTCAGTTTCTGCACGCTGGTCTTGGCATCATCGAAGGTGACCACCGCTTCGCGCGTCTCGAAGGTCACGTCAACTTTACTGACGCCATCGACCTTGGAAATCGCCTTCTTGACAGTGATCGGACAGGCCGAGCAGGTCATGCCCGGTACGGACAGCGTAACGGTCTGGGTGGCGGCCCACACGGGGGCAACAACGGCAGCGAGGGCAAGGGCGGAAAGCAGCTTTTTCATGGTGAACTCCTGTGATCAATAGAAAAATGGCACGACGTAGGGAAATCCGAGCGCGACCAAAACCAGCACGGCCACGCCCCAGAAAATGAGCTTGTAAGTAGCTCGCACTTGGGGAATCGCGCAAACCTCACCCGGTTTGCAGGCGGCTGACGGCCGGTAGATGCGCCGCCAGGCGAAGAACAACGCCACCAGCGCCACGCCGATAAAGATGGGGCGATAGGGTTCCAACACCGTCAAGTTGCCGATCCAAGCGCCGCTGAACCCCAAGGCGATCAGAACCAGCGGCCCGAGGCAGCAAGCCGAGGCGAGGATGGCGGCCAGCCCGCCAGTGAAGAGCGCGCCGCGCCCGTTTTGAGGTTCAGACATACGTTTGTCCTTTCGAATCTGAATTGGATAGCTTAAGCTTACTTCCGTAGTTATGTACGGAGTCAAGCGATATGGAAAACAATTTGGAGAACCTGACCATTGGCGTTTTCGCCAGGACGGCCGGGGTCAATGTGGAGACCATCCGGTTCTATCAGCGCAAGGGCTTGCTCCCGGAACCGGACAAGCCTTACGGCAGCATTCGCCGCTATGGCGAGACGGATGTAACGCGGGTGCGCTTCGTGAAATCAGCCCAGCGGTTGGGCTTCAGCCTGGATGAGATCGCCGAGCTGCTGCGGCTGGAGGATGGCACCCATTGCGAGGAAGCCAGCAGCCTGGCCGAGCACAAGCTCAAGGACGTGCGCGAGAGGATGGCTGACCTGGCGCGCATGGAGGCCGTGCTGTCTGATTTGGTGTGCGCCTGCCATGCGCGGAAGGGGAACGTTTCCTGCCCGCTGATTGCGTCACTGCAAGGGAAGAAAGAACCGCGCAGTGCGGACGCGGTGTAGCCCGAGGGAACTACGCCTTAGCGTGCTTTATTTTCCGTTTTCTGAGGCGACTCCAACGTCAGAAAAGACCGTGCGGTCGACTTTTGATATTTCGTGCTGTCGCCTTCTGAAAGTGACACCAAGGCCCCGCATTGCAGGGCCTTTTTTATCTCAAAACACTTTCTTAAAAGCATTTTCTCAAATACTCTCGGGAGACCGCGATTTGAGAAAAGGCCATGACCCAAACTAACCCGCTTGAGAAAGACCTAAGTTCTGAGCAAATCGAACTGCGCGAGGCCGTTAACTATGCCCGATCCATCGGGACAACTGGCGTCAACGGGGTGTCGGTCGAGGTGCTAGAGCACTATTTCGCGCTGCTCGATCAGACCACTAGCCAGGTGGCCACCTGATGCTGATTGGCTACGCTCGCGTCTCAACTGTCGATCAAGACTTACGCCTCCAGCTCGACGCACTACAAGCCGCTGGATGCGACAAAGTTTTCACCGATAAGGCCAGCGGGAAGAAGCTAGACCGCGCCGGCCTGGTAGATGCACTGGCTTTCGCCCGCGAGGGTGACACGCTCGTCGTGTGGAAGCTGGATCGCCTTGGCCGCTCAATGAAAGGGCTGGTTGATCTTGCTGCCGACCTCGATGCGCGGAAGGTCGATCTTCGCTCGCTCACTGACGGTATCGACACCAAAGGCACCGCTGGGCGCTTCTTCTTTCACGTCCTCGCAGCCATGGCGGAAATGGAGCGGGAATTGATCCTGGAGCGAACCAAGGCCGGCCTTGAAGCCGCCAGGCGTAGCGGAAAGGTCGGGGGCCGGCCTCCGGTTATGACCCCGGCAAAGACCGAGGCGGCGCAGACATTGCTGAGCAACGGGATGGACGCCAAGGAGGTGGCCATGTCCATCGGGGTATCGTTGCCAACCCTCTATCGACACCTGCCGGCGCGGGATCGGGAATAGGCCACCGGCCGACCTGGCGCGCCCCTGGACGTGATTGCGCAATTGCACCTATTTGGCCAGCCGCTTGCATCCGACTTGACCAGTTAGCGGCAGAGACACGACAGGCAGAGATCGGCCAATAGCCGACAATGACGACACTGGAAATCCCCGCCTGTGAGCGTCGGCTCAGGGCGGGACAGCGTCATCCAGCTACCTGCGCCACTGACTCAGCCTTGTCCAGCCGGCCGCGCCGCACGAACAGACTGACCAGCCGTTGACGGATCGCCACCTGGAGTTCCGCCAGTTGTTCCGGCGTGATGCGAATTTCACCCGCTCGACGAGCGCAACACCGGCGCCGCCTACGCCAAGAACCGGCGAATCGAACTCAAACTCACGAACCGCTGAGCGCCGCGTCACCGCGCTGCTGCGCCAGCCAGTCGCGCGGGGCGCAGCCCATGCGCACGCGGAAGGCGCGCGCCAGAGCGTTCGGGCTGCCGTAGCCGACGCGGTCGGCCACCACCGCCACCGGCCGCCCCTGCTTGAGCAGGGTGCAACTGACGTTCATCCGCCAGTCGGCCAGATAGTCGCCCGGCGTGACGCCCACCGCGTCCTTGAACGCGGCGGCGAAGCGCGCGCGTGACATGCCCGCCTTCGCCGCCAGCGCCTCGAGCGACCACGCGGTCTGCGGCGCATCGTGCATGGCGGTTATGGCGCGCGCGAGTTTCGGGTCGGCCAGGCCCGCCAGCAGTCCGGTGGCGCCAAGCCGCCCATCCATCAGATAACGCAGCAACTGGATCAGTAGCAACTCGCACAAGCGGTCGATGGCGGCCTGCCGACCGCACTGGTCGCGCTCGGCTTCGGCAAACAGCAACTCTAGCGTCGGCCCGAGGCCGGGCAAGTCCGCCAACGGAATCAGCAGCATCGACGGCAAGGCCATGGCCAACGGATTGCCCGTCGAAGCGCCCAGGTCGACCTCCGCACACAACCGCTCAGCGGTATCGCCGGGGGCGGCGACAAAACGATGCGACGCCACGCGCGGATAAAACAGCAGGCTCGGCTCGGTAACCAGCAGATCTTCATGCACGGGCGAACGCGCCGTAATCGGGCCGCGCCGCACCAGATGGATATAGCCATGCGGCGCCGCGTAATGATGCTGCCCACAGAAGGCGCCGCTGTGAAAAACGCGCGCCGAAAGCGAGTAGTGCCGGAGCAAGCCGGCCAGTCGATCCGCCATTCCACTCTCCATATAAGACGATAGGTTACGTATTTGATACTTTACGTGCCATATCGTACCAAACAAAGGGCGATCATGCCCACGTGCTCTTGCACCTCACCCACTACGGAGATAGACATGACCCAAATCGCCCCCCTGACCATCGACACCGCTGACGCCGCTACCGCTGCCACACTCAAGGCCGTCAAAGCCAAGCTTGGCATGGTGCCGAACCTGTTCGCCACGCTGGCCCACGCGCCGGCGGCGCTCAATGGCTACCTCGGCTTGTCCGAAACGCTGGGCACCGGCCGCCTGAATGCCTCCCAGCGCGAGATCGTTGCGCTCGCTGCCGGTCAAGCCAATCGCTGCCAGTATTGCCTGAGCGCACACACCCTGATCGGCAAAGGTGCCGGACTGTCGGCAGAGGCCATCGCCGCGGCCCGCACCGGCCAGGCGGCCAACGCACTTGACGATGCAATCGCCGGCTTTGCCCGCGCGCTGGTCGAGCAACGCGGCGTGGTGTCGGCCGACGCCATGGCCAACTACCGCCGCGCGGGGCTCGACGACGGCCTGATACTGGAAGTGATCGCCAACGTCGCGCTGAACACGCTCACCAACTACACCAACCACATCGCCGACACCACGGTGGATTTCCCCGTGGTCGCCGTCTGATCTCCATAGGCATATAAGGAGAACACGATGAAAATCGCACTCACCGGCGCTCTGCTCGCCAGCGCCCTCGTCCTGCCACTGGCCGTCACGGCCGGCGACTTTTCGCCCTATGTGGACAGCCAGGGCGGCATCAGCCGCCCCACAGACTTCCGCACAAACTTCGTCCACCTGGGCTCATATGCGGTGTTGGACGAAAAATCCGCCTCTCGCGGCTTGCACGATGTGTACACCGAAAAGGCCTCGGCCGAGCACTACCGCAAGACCGGCAAGTTCTTGGACGGCGCCACGCTGGTGAAAGAGATCCGCAAGCTCGAAACCAGCGCCATGACCACTGGCAACCCTGTGGTCTGGGGTTCCGATGCGGCCGTGTGGTTCGTGATGGTCAAGGACGCCAAAGGCCGTTTCGCCAGCAACCCCTTGTGGGGCGACGGCTGGGGCTGGGCGCTGTTCAAGGCCGACGCCCCCGCCAAGAATGTCGCCGTCAGCTACGAAGCCGACTGCATGGGCTGCCATGTGCCGGCGGCCAAGACCGACCGCGTATTCATCCAGGGCTATCCGACACTGACCCAGCACTGACTTGCTGCCGGGTTACGCTTCGCGCAGGATGGCACCTCCGTCCTGCGCGAGCCACCCTTTCCGGAAGCGCGCCATGCCGACACTCGACGCCTTTCTGACCGACGTCCGCGCCTGCACGCGCTGCGCACCGCATCTGCCACACGGCGTGCAGCCGGTCTTCCAGTTTCACCCGAGTGCGCCCATCCTCATCGCCGGCCAAGCACCGGGGGCCCGGGTCCATGCCTCAGGCGTGCCCTTCGACGACGCCAGCGGCGCGCGTCTGCGCGCCTGGCTGGGCGTGGACCGCGACACCTTCTACGACCCTACCCGCATCGCCATTCTGCCCATGGGCTTCTGTTATCCGGGCACCGGCAAAAGCGGTGACCTGCCGCTACGCCCGGAGTGCGCCCCCCGCCTGGCGCGAAGCCTTCATGCAGCGTTTCGAGCGCCTGTCGCTGGTCATCGTGCTGGGCAGCTACGCCATGGACTACCACCTCGGTACTGGCAAGACGCCGCTCACCCGGGTGGTCGAAGCCTGGCGCGAGCACTGGCCGCAAGCGTTCCCCCTGCCTCACCCTAGCCCGCGCAACAATCGCTGGCTGGTGCGCAACCCCTGGTTCCAACAAGACGTGCTGCCCGCGCTGCAAGCACGCGTCCAGGCAGTCCTCACCGCCAACCCCAAGGAAACCCCATGACCGACGACACCGCCGCCATTACCGAGCTGCTGCACAAGTACTACGACACCCTGGCCTGGGCGAACGGAGACAGGCACCGGCTTTGGAGCGATGAACGACGGCTTCAGGTGCGGTAGCTGACGCCTGGGACCTCAATCACCGTATGACCGGGTCGAAAGCGGTCCTTTCTCTGACAACATCGCCCTAGCCCGCACTCAACCCCCACAACACATCCAGCACATGTTGCGTAGGCCGCTCGACGTCCCCACCACGGTGGGCAATACCAAGTTGACGCCACAATAAGGGCTGTAATGGCCGCATGACGATCCTGGTATCGGGCAATGGCGTGGAGGCTTCATGCGGCAACAACGTCGCACCATAACCGGCCGCCACTAGGCTTTTGATCGCATCGTTGTAGTTCAGTTGAATACGCGGCGTGGGCTGCCGTCCATCACTGGCGAACCACTCCGAGGTCAAGCGCGAAAGCCGAGTAGTTTTGTCATTCAGAATTAATGGCTGGGCGGCCAGCCAACCGGGGGTCACAACATCCGGGCATTCCCAGCGAGCCGGCAAGAAGGCCATGACCGGGTCCCGCCGCCATGGCTCGATCCGCAATTCCTTCACCGGGGTCTGTGGCAGCGCGACCAGACCGATCTCCAAAGAGCCCTCGGCAAGCTTCTTCAAAGTTTCCTGCGACGTGAGCACCGCGACCTGCACATCGATAGCGGGATGGCGTTGGCCCAACGTCTCCAAAGCTTGCGGCATCAACTGTGCGATGGCCCCTGTGGAGGCACCCAGCCGCACACGCCCGGCCAAGCCCTGCACCTGACGCTCCACGTCCTCAAGCGCCTGCTCCGCATCCGCCAACAGGCGCCGCGCGCGCTCCACCAGCGTTTCTCCAATCGCCGAAGGCTGAATGCGCCCACGTGTGCGCGACAACAGCTTTCCGCCAACCCGCGACTCCAGGTCGGCAATATGCAAACTGACCGTGGGTGGCGCGAGGTGCAGCACACGGGCCGCCTCGGCAAACGAACCCAGGTCGGCAATGGCCACCAACGTGCGCAGACGGTCCAGGCTGATTTCGCGCATGAGTCACTCCTTGTTCAGAAAAGCTGAATTTCATCGTTTAGAAATTCAACTTTTCCTATCTTAGCCCCTCACTGAAGATTGGAACTCCTGATTTCCTATGTCCGAGAGCATTCCATGGCAAGTCCTCTTATATTCATCGACGGCGACCAAGGCACCACCGGGTTGCAAATCCATCAACGTCTACGCGACCGGACCGATCTGCGGCTTATCACGCTCAGCCCCGAACATCGCAAGGATCCGCAACGTCGCGCCGAAATCATCAACGCCTGCGACATCGCGATTCTCTGCTTGCCCGACCAAGCCGCACGCGACGCTGTAGCGAGCATCGAAAACCCCGCCGTTCGGGTGATCGATGCGAGTTCGGCGCACCGCACCCATCCAGACTGGACCTATGGTTTCGCGGAGATGAACTCGCAGCAGGCCCAACGCATCGCCACGGCACGGCGGGTCAGCAATCCCGGTTGCTATCCCACGGGGGCGATAGGGCTGCTGCGCCCATTGCTGGAGGCCGGGTTGCTGCCCAGGGACTATCCGACGAACATTCATGCTGTGTCGGGCTATTCCGGAAAAGGGCGCGTTGGCGTGCAAGAGCATGAGGGAGAGGGCGCATCACAGGCGCCCGCGTTTCAGGTTTATGGTCTGGGGCTGGCACACAAACATATTCCGGAGATTCAGCAGCAAAGCGGTCTGATGGAGCGGCCGATGTTTGTGCCGGCTTATGGGGCTTTTCGGCAGGGGATCGTGCTGACCATACCGTTGCAACTTCGCTTGTTGGCGCCGGGCGTGGATGCGGTGCGGTTGCATGCGTGTCTTATGCAGCACTACGTCGATGCGGACCATGTACAGGTGATGTCGATGCAGGAGGCCAAAGGGTTGACGTGCCTTGATCCTCAGGCGCTTAACGGGACTGATAGTTTGCGATTGGTGGTGTGTGAAAATGATGAGACGGGGCAGGTTTTGTTGGCTGCGGTGTTTGACAATCTTGGGAAGGGAGCCGCTGGAGCGGCGGTGCAGAATCTGGATTTGATGGTTGCAGGAACATGACTCCGACTACCCACTGGCTCTAGAGTCTATGGCTCGAATTTTCGAGCGGTTGTTTCCTCTCTGTTTATGGCCTGGCATCGACGGCATTAAACGAGTCGAAAACAGAATCTACGCGTGTCAGCAGTTTGCAATCCAGTCAGGCTTTGAAGTTAAACGGTCGTCCACGACAGGCAGCAATCGGCCAACAGCGGCCGTTTTAGAGTAGGGAAAATAAATCCCCTTTTCTGCTGTCTACGCTTCGCAGCGCCGGTTACCCGGTCACCACGCAAGACTCGCTTCCGGTCGGTGGCTAACCTTTACCGGGCGGGGGTCATACCCGCTGGGTTTCTTACGCCATTTCGTGACGGCTTGCGCCGTCATTCCCAGGCGACCAAGCTTTGCCTGGCGCACATAAATCAGTCCCCTTTTTCTCTTTGCGCAGCAATGGCGTCGATCCTTCGCGCCTGCAAACCTTTGGTGCAGGCTCCAGCTCGCCCATTGCCCCCAACGACACCGCCGAGGGTCGCGCCCAAAATCGCCGCGTTGAAATCAAACTGGTGCCCCGTAGCGGCGCTGTAGCTCAAGGGTAATGGTGCCTTGGTGCTCTTTTCGTCGGATGCCCAGCTATCTTTTAATGGGTTACGGGCGATTTGCAGTGGGCTCCAAAACCTGGCCTCAGGAGGTGCAAGCTCCCGTGGCACCGGCTTTGGACTGGGCAGACCAATACGCCGGCCCATAAGCCCATAAGGATCCCGGCCTCGGCCGGGTTCTTTATGCCCGCTTCGCGGGCTTGAGCCCAGAAGGGAGCGGCGTGCGCCGGATTCGCATCTGCCAGCCAGTACGCAGCCCGTTTGGAACTCAGTTGATCCGTCTTTTTCAACGGTTTAACAGCCAAATCAATACGTTCACAAGTACACTCGCCACCCTAGGGATGGTGAAGCATCCACGAGCGGTACTAGAATTTTCAGCTTTTCGGTGCCGCCGCACGAATTCAAGGGGCAAGCATGGATTACGAACAACTGCCGAGGGCCGCCTTGGTCCGTATGCTGCAGGAGCATGATGCGGCGCTTGCCGATGCTGGCAAGAATGGCATCGTTATGAGTTACACCGGGCGGGCTGCTCCCTGGCAGATCATCCGCCAGGTCAAGCCGAAGCTGCATCGTATTATCAAGAAAGTATCCTTTGGAGAGGAAACCGCCCAGTCAGAGAATGAGATCTGGGACGGTGAAAACCTTTCTGCGATGGTCACGCTCTATAAATATCGTGGTCAAGTTGATCTTGTAGTAACAGACCCGCCGTACAACACCGGCGAGGACTTCCGCTATAACGACAAGTGGGACAAGGATCCAAACGATCCAGATCTCGGCGATGTAGTTCCTAAAGATGATGGGTCCAAGCACAGCAAATGGTTGCGCTTCATGACACCCAGAATCTGGATGATGCGTGAGATGCTAACCCCAGGCGGGGTTATGGCTATCTGTATTGATCATAGGGAACTATTTAGACTTGGCATGCTCATGGACGAAATCTTCGGCGAAGAGAATCGCATTGGCATAATCAATTGGCAGAAAAGCTATTCACCTCGCAGTGATAATAAGGGGGCGGCGGCGAAAACTGAGTGCAACACCTGACCTTTCCGGTACGGTGCTGTCCCTATGTCTTATTCCGAACTCAGCGTTGAAGAGCGCGCCACCATTCAAATCGGTCATGCCCAAGGTTTCAGCCTGCGCGGGATTGCCTGCTTGATCAACCGATCCCCTTCGACCATCAGCCGGGAGCTGCGCCGCAATCGAGATGCCTGTGGCGGCTACTCGGCCCGCGTGGCCCAGCAGCAGATGCAGGCCCGCCGTCAGGTGTGTCGACCGAAGCAAAAGCTGTTGCCGGGTAGCGAGCGCTTCGAATTGGTGGCGCATATGCTGCGTGAGCGTTTGTCTCCCGAGCAGATTGCCGGCAAGCTGCGCAGCATGAATATTCCCAGCCTCAGAGATGCCTACGTCTGTCGCGAGACGATCTATAACGCGATCTATGCCTTGCCAGTCGGCGAGCTGCGTAAAGAGCTGATCATCTGCCTGCGCCAAAGCAAGACGATGCGCAGGCCGCGCTCTGGCGGCGTGGATCGGCGCGGTCAGATCCCTGAGAGGGTCAGTATTCATGTACGTCCGCCGGAGATCGAAGACCGACTGATGCCAGGGCATTGGGAAGGCGACCTGATCAAGGGCAAGGCCAACGCCTCGTCTGTAGGTACGCTGGTGGAGCGCACCAGTGGCTACCTGATGCTGGTGAAGATGAACGACGCGACGGCGACCTCGGCGATGGAAGGCTTCAGTGCAGCGCTCAATGGCATGCCGCTGGCGATGCGCAAGAGCATGACCTACGACCAGGGCCGAGAAATGGCGCGGCATGCTGAAATCACCCAGCAGACCGGGGTGGCGATTTACTTCTGCGACCCGCACAGCCCTTGGCAGCGCGGCAGTAACGAAAACATCAATGGCCTGATCCGCCAGTACCTGCCCAAAGGCACGGACTTGTCGGTGCATAGCCAGGAGGAACTGGATGCCATCGCACTGCAACTGAACATGCGCCCCCGTAAGCGCTTCGACTTCAAGTGTCCGATCGAGGTTATGGACGAGGTGATGCAGGAAGCTATGGCTATGCGGCATGATGCTCCAGCTTCAATTCAATAACCGTGTTGCACTCAGCTCCTGTAACCGCCCACTTTAATGTCAGGAAGCTTAAGCTCTGTTAGTGTTTTGGCTATTCTCTCTCCTCTTGGAAGACTGGTTGAAAGAGCCAGGAATATTTCCAATAACCCATTAAGTCAATCCCTCTACACTGGGCGCACCGATGAGTTTGGCCAAATAGAGTTTGCTTTACGAATGATGCAAGCTGAAACAGGCGCCATAGTAGGTCGCATAGGTGATGCATCAAATCGGCTTAGCGAACACACCCGAGGCCTACTAAAGGATATTGAGTCAAGCAATGTACTTACAGTTGAGCAGCAGGCAGAGACAGATCAAATAGCAACGGCAGTAAACCAAATGGCGGCAAGCATTCAAGAGGTTGCGAGCAATGCACAGCATGCTGCAGATGCGGCCGGAAGAGCAGACACTGAGACGGCATCTGGCCAGCGTCTGGTAGCCCACACAAGCCAGTCAATCACTGCCCTTGAAGGTGAAATTAGGCAAGCCGCTCAGGTTATTCATGAGCTTGAAGGTCAAAGTAACGAGATATCAAAAGTTCTTGACGTTATACGAGGGATCGCCGAGCAAACGAATTTGTTGGCACTCAACGCAGCAATTGAGGCCGCGCGTGCTGGTGAGCAGGGGCGTGGTTTTGCTGTTGTCGCCGATGAGGTTCGCAGTCTTGCTGCTCGCACACAGCAATCGACAACGGATATTCAAAGCATGATCAGCGCTCTACAAGAGCGAGCGCAATCCGCTGTTACAGTCATGGAGCAAAGTAGTCGGCAAGCGCACACGAGTGTAGCTCACGCAGAGGAAGCAGCTACAGCTCTTGATGGAATTGGCCAACGCGTTAACGAAATTACCGACATGAACGCGCAAATAGCGACTGCGGTCGAGCAGCAGGGAGCAGTAAGTGAAGACATAAACCGCAGTATTATCAATATACGCGATGCTGCTGATACCAATGTACAGACCGGGCAGAATAATTTGCAAAGTGCGAAATCTGTCGCTCAGTTAACTAGCGCTCTGAGCGAACTGGCAAAACAGTTTTGGGAAAAACGAGGATAACGCTTTTCAGTATCTCGACAGGGATAACTTACTTTACCATCGGTTATCCCTTTTAGCCGCACAAATTTTAGCCATGGCTTTTCAGGAAGTCAGGGCTATCAGAATGGCCTTAGAAAGCCTAGTCAAAGAGCTGTCACGAGAACACCGTTAGCTTAGCGTACGATTTTTTCCGAATTCTGCGGTTCCCCCGAGATGGGCCTGGACACGGGTGATAGATGCTGAATTAAGCCGTGTGACGGCAGGCTGTGCTGGGCTGCACGTCGGCATGGGCGTGCGTGGTCAGGACGCAAAAACACACTTGCCCGCAATGGCGGGCAAGTGTGTTTGCAGAGGGGGAGTGCGTTGTTGGTTATTGTTTGTTGCGACCGGCAATCACCACCAGGATCAGCGACGCCAGGATCAGGATCGAACTGATAGCGGCAATGGTCGGATCGATCTCGTCGCGCAGCGCCGTGAACATGCGCTTGGTCAGAGTCTGGTTGTCGCCGCCGGAGATGAACAGCGCCACCACAGTTTCATCCAGCGAGGTGATGAAGGCGAACAGTGTCGCCGAGACCACACTGGGCTTGATCTGCGGCAGGGTCACGGCCATGAAGGCGCGAAAGCGGTTCATGCCCAGGCTGCGCGCCACCATTTCCTGGGACATGTCGAAGTTACGCAGACCGGCCAGCAGCGCGATGATCACGTAGGGCAAGGCGAGCATGATGTGCGCCAGCACCAGGCCGGTCAGCGTGCTGATCAGGCCGACCCGGGCGTAAACGAAGAACACGCCGGCGGCGATCAGGATGATGGGCACCATCATCGGCAGCAGCAGGATGATCTGCAGCGTACGCACCACCTTCAGGCTGGAGTTGTTGATGGCGTAGGCGGCCGCCATACCAATCGGCAGGCTGATGGCCATGGTGAAAAATGCCGTGATCAGACTGACCCGCGCCGCCGACATCCACTCCACGCTGTTGAAGAACGCCTCGTACCAGTGGAAGGACCATTGCTTGGGAGGGAATTGCAGGAAGCGCGCCTCGGAGAACGACATGGGTACCACGATCAGCACCGGGATGATCAGGTACAGCAGGATCGCCGCGACCAGCACCGTGAACAGCACGTGGGACAGGCGAAGGTGACGCAGGTTGGCAAGCAGGTTCATTTAGCGCGCTCCCAGGATGCGTTCGATGGGGATGAAGCGATTGATGCCCCAGAAGATCAGGAACACCACAAACAGCAGCACCAGGCCGACTGCGCTGGCTGCGCCCCAGGCGTGATAGAGCTCGACGTTGCGTTGCACCAGCATCGACACCAGGATCGTGCGGCCACCGCCGAGCAGTTCCGGGGTGATGAAGAAGCCTAGGCAGATGACGAACACCAGGATGGAACCGGCCATGACCCCCGGCGCTGCCATCGGCAGGAAGACCCGGCGGAAGGTGTAGAAGGGTTTGGCGCCAAGGCTCTCGGACGCTTGCATGAGGTCCTGGGGGATTTTTTTCATCACCGAATACAGCGGCAGGACCATAAAGGGCAGCATGACGTGCAGGGTGCCGATTACCGTGCCAGTGGTGTTGTGCATCAGCGTCAGGGGTTGGTCGATGATGCCAAGGTCCATCAGCGTCTGATTGACCAGTCCGCGGCGTTGCAGGAGCACCAGCCAGGCATAGGCCCGCACCAGCACGCTGGTCCAGAACGGCAGGATCACGCAGATCAGAATCAGGTTGGCCCAGAAACCCTGCAGGCGCGAAGCGGCGTAGGCAATGGGGAAGCCCATGACGATCGACAGGATCGTCACCAGGAAACTGATCTTGAAGGTCAGGGCGAAGGTGTCCCAGTAAATGCTTTCCTGGAAAATCCGGATGTAGTTGGCCAGGGAAAACCCTTCCTCGGTCTGGACCGACTGAAAGGCCAGCCAGCACAGCGGCATGATCAACAGCACCACGACCATGACCAGCGCCGGGGTGAGCAGCAACAGCATGGAGGTGTGCTCCTTGCGTTCTTCACGGGCCAGGGCGTCTTCGCTGGTCATGGGCGGCTGGTGCTGCTGGTCGCTGGAGTCGGGCATGGATTTGGCGAGATAGGCGTTGGACATGATGACCTCTCGTCACTGCGCAGTGCTGGAG
>Ga0209389_1000728_pt1 | contig 20631 bp, 23 predicted proteins | sample CowpearedBW_FD_187526 | JGI IMG/M metagenome (GOLD analysis project Ga0209389, IMG submission 187526) | Root nodule microbial communities of legume samples collected from California, USA - Cow pea red BW (SPAdes) (version 2) | ecosystem: Host-associated > Plants > Roots > Nodule | place: USA...
GTGATACTTGTGTACGCGTATGATGAAGCCATCTAAATTGAGATTGTGCATGGGAGTCATGTTGAATTTTGGAAGCCAATATTCTTGATTGTGGATATGAATAGTTATAAGAGTAAGATTGATTTTACTTTGTTATGGGTGCTTAAAAACCAGTATTGTGCAAGTACTGGTGTAGCGCCTGGCGGTGGTGTTTGACCGCCAGGCGATAGCTACAAAATTAGTAGAGTATTGAAGCGTGTGGCGCTTGGTGGTAAGGATTGTCCCGCCAGGCGATACTTGCAGAAACAATAGCATAATGTCCCCCGCCAGGCGCTTGGTTCCTAGCGGCACGTGTCCCCCGCCAGGCGGTCTGGAAGCGAGTTTCGCATGGCGGCTTTGAAGCAGTGCCAGATGATGATGTAAAGGCACAAACTTTGTTTGCTTTGGATGTGCGTGATCTACAAAGCTTTGGTGATACCTCAAAGGTCGGCTTGTTGGGTTCCTTGAGTTGTGGCTCGGAACGTATCCCTTGAGTTGTGATTCGAGATAGGGGTTAAGCACGTGGAATTCCTTGAGTTGTGGCTCGAGATGACGAATGAACATAAGGAACTCTTGAGTTGTGGCTCAGGTTAGCGAGTGTTGCCGATGTGAGTGAGCGTGTTATGGCACGTACGGCGGGTCCAGATAGATTGCCCTCCTTGGTATGAGAGCAACGAGTTTGGTAGTCTTGGGATGTTATGAATGTTATTTGTATTGGGAAATCCACCTAGCGTTACAGAGTGTGGCCCGTAGCATGGTTTTCCGCACGTGCTCTACCAGTTGTGGCTGGTAGGTGTGGCAGTAAGACATCTTGAGGTACTCATCAGAAGACGTAGAACACGAGTAACATGGTGTTGGCCATGTGATATGGAATCAAAGGATGAAATTCCTTTGGTGTGTTTGTATGTATATATATGTTATATATATATATATATATATGATTGTTTAATTGTTAGCTCAGCCTATCTGTTTGTGTTTGGCGATGATCGTGTACGCGGTACACAGAAGTAGATGATGTTGCAAGTGGATCTGGTGAGGCATAGAGCTGAAGCGGGACTAGTATGGGAGAAAAGAATTTTCTGAGTTTTATGTTTTATGTTTCTAAATAAATTATAATATTTTATATTACTAGACTTTGATGATTGTAATGAAGTTTATAATTATGGTTTTAAAGTTTATTCTATGATGAATGAAAGTTTTAAATTTCCCACATTTTGGGGAATCACAGTTATATTAAATGAGGTTTTAATACTATTTTATTATATTTTATTTAAAACTCGTAATATTCGGGCGGGATGTTACAGTGGTCATAAATGTGGACAGGTTTTTGGTAACAAAAATGCTAATAAGGACTGGATTGCTCAGGTTTTAATAGACAGATTCATGAATGTGGGTTTAATGATAGTGAATCAAATTATTGATGAAATAAAGAAGACATACAATGTTGGCATAACTGCTTGGAAGGCTGGAAAAGCAAAACAAATAGCAATGGACTGTTTGATGGAGTATGGACAACGTCAGTACAACCATTTATTTGATTATGTTGGTGAATTGTTGAGAGTTAAAGCTAGAACTTTCAAGGTTAAAACCAATCAACCACAACCCATTTTGCCACCAAGATTTGGAAGTTTCTATATGTGCTTAGATGGTTGTAAGCAGGGGTTTCTGGCTAGGTGTAGACCCTTCATTGGTGTTGACGGTTGCCACTTGAAGACAACTTATGGTGGTCAATTACTGGTTGTAGTTAGTAGGGATCCCAATGACCAATACTTCTAATTAGGCTTTGTTGTTGTTGAAAACGAATGCAAGGAGACGTGGAGATGGTTTTTGACACTGCTATTATAGGATATTGGTGACATTGATAATCATCGTTGAGTGTTCATTTCAGACCAACAAAAGGTAAGGCACAAAAATAATATTGTTTTTAATGGATTTAAAATGGCTTAATTACTCGGATCATACCCATTTTGGTTTGAAAATTTCAAAATGGTACCCACTTTGAACTTTGTCTCAATTTAGTACCCAAATTCGTAATGTGCATCAATGTAGTACCCTCCGTTAAGTCTTCGCAAACGCCGTTAACTACCTTGTCACGTGTCAGCCTCTGGTTTTTTTAATTTTTTTAATTTTTTTTAATTTTTTTAATTTTTTTAATTTTTTTTTTTAAAAAAAATTGCCATGTGTCAAATCCTTGATGTGACACGTGACATTGTAAGTGACACGTGGCAAGGTATCGCCACGTGGCAAGGTATCGCCACATGACAAGGTATCGCCACGTGGCAAGGTACTTGCCAAATGTCATTGTCTTCATTTCAACTTAGTCCTTATATATGTCTATTTGTTTCAATTTAGTACCCATATATGTTTATTTGTTTCAATTTAGTACCCGCTCTATTTATTTCAATTTAGTACCCACTCTATTTGTTTCAATTTTGTCTGAATATTTTTTTACAAAATAGAGAAATATTGTGTCTCCCTTGAGACCAAATTTATTATTTATATAAATGTTATATTTATATTTATTATTGAAAATGACTTATAAAATTAAGTATTGAAATTTATATTAAAGTTAATAGTAAAAGTTATGAATAACAAATTTACCAAAACTTTGTTATTCATAAGTATAACAAATATCATTGTAACAAAACATAAATATGTTATTCATGACTTTTACCATTAACTTTAATATAAATTTCAATACTTAATTTTATAACTAATTTTTAGTAACAAATATCTCCATTTTAAAAAAAAATATTTGAACAAAATTCAAACAAATAGAGCAAGTACTAAATTGAAACAAATAAACATATATGGGTACTAAATTGAAACAAATAGACACATGTGGAGACTAAATTGAAATCAAGACAATGACATTTGGCAGGTACCTTGCCATGTGGCGATACCTTGCCATGTGTCACGGACAATGCCACATGTCACATCAAGGATTTAACACGTGGCAATTTAAAAAAAAATTAAAAATTTAAAAATTTAAAAAAACCAGAGGCTAACACATGGCAAGGTAGTTAACGGCGTTTGCGAAGACTTAACGAAGGGTACTACATTGATGCAATAATCAAAATTGGGTACTGAATTGAGACAAAGTTCAAAGTGGGTACCATTTTGAAATTTTTGAACCAAAATGGGTATGATCTGAGTAATTAAACCATTTAAAATTAATTGACTGAATATTCTAATTCAGTATTACATTTATTTGCAGGGACTTATTACTGTATTTGATGAGATTTTGAATGGTGTTGAACATTGTTTCTGTCTGAGGCACCTATACAACAATTTTAAGAAGAAATTTGGTGGTGGTGTAGTCATCAGAGACCTTATGATGGGGGTAGCAAAGGCTACTTTTTACGCAGGATGGGGAAAAAATGGGTGAGCTGATAAGTTTAAATATGGATGCTTATAACTGGTTAATTGTCATTCCTACCAAATCATGGTGTAAACATGCATTCAACATTTACCCTAGATGTGATGTGTTAATGAATAACCTATATGAGTCATTTAATAGCACTATTTTACTGGCTAGAGATAAACCAGTTATTAGCATGATGGAATAGATTAGATCATACATAATGAGTAGATTTGCAACACTTAGAGAGAAATTGAATGCATATCCGAGAAATGTAATGCCTAGAACCCAAAAAAGGCTTGATAGGGAAGTGGAAAAAAGTGGAATTGGCTTCATGTGTGGGCAGGGGATGCTAAAGTGACACAAGGATTCACAATGGAAAAGTTTGTGGTTGATCTAAGTAAGCATAGTTGCAGATGTTATTTTTGGGATTTGACGAGTATACCTTGTAGACATGCTGTGGCAGTAATTAACTATAAGATAGAAAATCCTGAGGCTTATGTCCATGCATATTACAAAAGAGATGCCTATCAAGCTTGTTATGGCCTTGAAATTACCCCAATCAATGGATAACAACTTTGGCAAAAAAGTAATCAACCTGAACTACTTCCCCTAATTTACAAAACCCCACCTGACAGACCCAAAAAACTACGAAGAAGGGAAGTTGATGAACATGTCAGTCATTCCAAACTCTCAAAGAAAAAGATCATGGGAAAGTGCAGTAGGTGTAACCAATATGGTCATAATATCAGAAGTTGTATAAAGGGCATGAGAAGGTAAATATTCATCTATACTTTCTTTCAATTAATGATTTTGTACAAACAGAAATCTGAATGTTGAATACATACCCAATTGACAGGGAAACACCCAAAGGACTCAAACTGGCAATGGAGCTACCAACGGTGCAGGCCCATCTAACCAAAGCTCAACTAGTAGAAGGAGATCCATAGCCACGGTTGCAGCCAACAGGATCCAAGGAGAAAGAGCACCAACACAGACAAGAAGCATGGTGGCACAAGTATTAGGTTTTCAAGTAAGTAGTAATACAACGTCTGCACAACGCACGTGAAATTGAATGAAGATCCAAACTTTTTTGTTGCTTTATTACAGAATTCTGTAATAGACAATTACTTTTAACACATTGAGCATAGGGATGGTGGACCACTATTTTGTTTTGGAGCCCTACTATTTTGTTGCTTTATTATACTTTGCAGTGTTGTAGTTAAAGATGTGGATCACTTTGTTTGTTATTGAATACTTTATTCATTGCAATAACAAGGACCACTTTTGCATTATTGTATTTAATTGAGAAAAATGGATGAGTGCTCTAGTAAACATGATGATATTGGATAAATTATAAAACTTAATTCAGTCCTAATTTGCTGCATTAAAAGATTGAATTGGTGTAAAATGCATACCATTTTTTATCTCCTATCACTGATTCTTATGCAACAATATTGGTTTATAGACCCCTGGATATGGCAAATATAAGCCACTGATTCTAATTTGAATATGCTTGTATAGACCCTTTAAATACAAAATGTTTACAGAAACAACCATCAATTTTCACTGATATCATTTTTCCACTCCAGTAACGAGCCTCAATAATATTCTAGATCCCATTGGTTATGGCAAGGTCAAAATTACAAAGCAGAATCAACCAAACTCAGAAAGCTTAATCAACCACTAAGAACACTTCAAATATAAGGCATTGGGCAATTGAATGGCATGCAATACTCATATAATTAGTAATACCATTTTCATGATTACAAAATAATTCCCTAGAAATATATAACCAATCATTGCTACACCTACCAATTGAAGGAGTTTCCCTAATACTACTACGAAAACTGATTACAATTAAACTTGAACAAAAACATAACCACAAATACAATTGAAGAAGCCCATGATAGTACAAATAAAAGTTGCAGCAATTTCCCAAATCTTTTCTCTTTTTGCAATTTCCTCTTCAACTTCTCGTTTTTCTTAATCAAGTCCAGTATCACTTTCTCCTTTTCCAAACAAACTTCGTCTTCTTCAACTCTTTTCCCTACGCTAGCTTCAAATTCAGATTCTTCACCTTCACCTCTACATTCCTTTTAATTAACCCATTGAAAATAATTACAATGTGAATTGGACTGCAAAAAATTGAAACCATTATAACAGACACCAAAAAAGCTCGAGTAAAAGAAAAGCAATTTGTCACTTACAGCCCAATTTTTGCATCTCCAAAATAACTTGCCCTTGTTCTTCACAGTACCTGCCTTTAGGAGCAACAATCGTTCCCCACACCCACACACTTTCGATGCTATTTCAGAACACGACGCTGAACTTTGCGAAATTTTTGAACCATTTTTCCTTTGCCTACAATCAATTCTCGAACTACCAATCTTCATCACTACAGAACACTGTAACAAAAGCCAATGTGGTCACCTACGTTTCCCCCACACCAAAATGATCTCCTCAAGCTCCTCACTAGGGATCCTATCTCACAATTCAAAATTTAGGGTTTCAAATATTAACCTCAGACCCCCTTTTAATTAGAACCAATTCCATGTCAATTGGTGACATGTGTTTACTGTAGCTTAAGTGAAAGTTAAAAATGGGATCCTGACGTGGCACTCTATTTGCCAGCTTTGTAATAAAACTAACGGAGTTAAAAAATGAGGACCAAAACCAAAATCTCCCAATAATTGAGGGACGAAAAACATAATTAACCCATATATTAATTAGACGACTCTAGCAATATAAATTAGTTAAGTATTTCTATGCACAAATTAGGCTAATTATTAATACACATTAGATAAGTCTTTTCATTCACTTATTAGATGAATATTATAATACACATTAGATGATTTTGTTCGTGCATTTATTAGATGAGTATAACGAAAAACATTATACGGGCCTAACAATACATATTAGAGAAGTCTATTCATATACTAATTAAACGAGTATTGCAAAAAACATCAGATGATTCATTCCATATATTGATCAAATGAGTCTAAGAATACATATTAGACGAATATGTTTATACATTGATTAAAAAGTATGCCTGGAAATACGCTTATACTGCTCTGAAAATCATCAAAGAGTATGCCTGGAAGGCATTTAGCGAAGATATCAACAATTTGGTAGCAGGACAGAACATGAAGGACACGGACTTCGCCACGGGCTACTTTTTCACGAACAAAGTGAATGTCCATCTCAATGTATTTTGTGCGGTGATCTTGTACAAGATTACTTGATAGATAAATGACACCCACATTATCACAATATACCATTGTAGCTTTGTGAATTGGGAAATGAAGCTCAATAAGGAGGTTCCTAATCCAACAAGATTCAGAAATAACATTAATAACTCCTCTATATTCAGCCTCGACACTAGAGCAAGATAATGTAGGTTGTCATTTGGACGACCATGAAATCAAGTTATCATTGAAGAAAACAGAATATCTGGAGGTAGAACGTCTAGTATCGAGACAGTCACCCCAATCTGCATATGTGTAAGAGAGGAGCGTGGTAATAGTTGATTTATACAAATGCAGACCAAAATCAGCAGTACCTTTAAGGCAACGTAATATACGTTTGAGAGCATTCATGTGCTTCTCCTTGGGATCATGCATATGAAGACAAATTTGTTGCACTGCATCAGAAATGCTAGGCCTTGTGAGAGTAAAATATTGCAATGTGCTTGCAAGACGTCTATATTTAGTAGGATCCTCATAGGGAATGTCATTACATGCGCCAAGTTTGGGCTTCGTATCAACCGGTGTGGGATAAGGTTTACAATTAGTCATCCTTGCTCTTTAAAGAATTTATTCTACATACTTTTGTAGTGAAAGAAACACACCGACTGCATCACGGTTAACTGCAAATCCCTAAAAATAACTAAGTGGATCAAGATCCTTCATAGCGAAGTACTCAAGGATGACATAACTGATTTTCGAAGAGAATGAGAGGATGCGATCATGATAATATCATCAACATACAACAAAATATATGCAATATCAGACTCCTTATGATAGATGAATAATGAATGATCAGATTTACTATGATTGAAACCGAGCATGGTCACATAGTTTGCAAACCGTTAGTACCAGGCACAAGGGGCTTGCTTTAGGCCATAGAGTGATTGCTTTAACAAACAAACATATTCAGAATGATAGGTGTAAGACCCGTGAAAATTAAATAATTAAATAAATAATTATTTAATAAATGCGGGTAATAGGAGCCTTATGGCATTTAATGTTATTTGTGGTGACATAGAAAAGTATTAGCTCAAGTGGTTGAGAGTACTTTAATGTGTGAAAGGACTTGGGTTCAAGTCCTATGTATGTCATGTAGGTGTTATTTGATTCATTATTAATTTTCATAATATGCATGATTGTGTTGGGTGATAACATAATTATAGAATTAGAGGAATTAACACAAACATGACTTGGTTGAATTGGTTGTGCCTTATAATAGTGGTCTGAATGTGAAAGGGTAGGAAAACCCTAGAGGTAATGGGCAGCCAAGGGAGAGCAAAGGAGGGTTCTTAGACATCACAAAGCCAAGGTTAGACAACCATTTGAAGCAAGGATTTTCAGGTTAGAGGAGCTCTTTTGCATGTCTATATGATTACTAATTTTATGCCCTTTGTAATGCATGTATGAAGATGTTTGGCTATGAATTTTCGTGTTATATGTGATGCGAATTAGGGGTTGGAGTGCTTTGATAGGGTTTGAACGAAATTCTTACAAAATTGTATGAATCAGATGGGTTATTACATTTTATGAATTTATGGATTGTTATGGTTTAAACTCAATAAAATGGGAATTGTGTTGGTTTGTATTTATGCCGTAAGTTTGTGCCTGTTTCCAAATTGTAAGGTATGGGTTTTGGGGATATGAATTGGGCATGGTTTGTGGTTTTTCATGTGTATAACAGTGGAAAGGTCTGGTATTCTTGCTCAACGAGAAAACCAGAAATGCAAGAATGGTTGTACGCGAGCATCTCGCTCAGACGAGTGTATCTCGCCCAAGCGAGAACCCGTAAGGGTTGTGTGGTTCTGCTTGGGCACCTCGCTCAAACGGAGTGTTTTATGGTTGTGAATGAATTGCATGATTTCATTACTGAGTACCAAGAATTTTCATGCTAAACCTTATTTGAATTAAAGATGGGTTATTTTGGTATGTTTTGGAAAGCATCTTATACCATTGTGTGAATATATTAGGGGTTTTTTGTTTTGCATGATTGTCTGTATCAATCTTGAATTTTCTGAGTGGTCAACTAGAGTTGGAACATGTTTATGCAAATTGTCACTGATATTGGATTGTTTGGTGATGTTGGGAACATGGTTTGGTAACTGTTTCTGCTTTGTGCGTGCGTAAACAGGAATTCCATCTGCTAATCTCGCTCAGGCGAGCTAGGCTCGCCTAGACGAGAGTTGCATAGTTTTGACCCTGGTTCTGTTTGAGCCACTCGCTTAGGCGGAGGTTAAGTTTTTGGGCGACAGAGACTCTCGCTCAAGCGAGAGTTTCTCGCTTAAGCGGGAAGTCGTGCAGGGCTTTGTAGTTTGGCTTAACTCGCCGCCTAGGCAAGCGTTTTGGTGTAGGCGAAGGGCGATCTCGCCCAGGTGAGTAGAGGCTCACTTAAGCGAGACAGGCCTGTTCGGTTAAGCTAAGGCTTCTAGCCCAAGCGAGTTTAGTGTAGTTTGTGAGTATTGTTTGTATGCATTGATGCGAACGTGGATCAGGAGATGTTGTGTCATGAACGGGTAGGTTCATGGATGGTGGTTAAGCTCACCCTTTTTGTTTGTGTATGGCGATGATCGTGTGATTCGTTACACGGGAGCAAATGATGGTACAGGCGAGGCTGAGGATGCCCAGACAACAGAGTGAGGGCTAGTTGAGATTAGATATAGGAATTCTACTATGTTTTCTTATTTTATTTGGAACATTGGAACTTTAAATGACTTTGATTTAATTTCCTTTGGATTATGTAGTATTGAATATTAAATTTTAATTTTTCCCGTGTTGGGAATAATAATATGGTGACGTCTTAATTTCTTTTTCGTTATTTAATTATTTAATCAAGTAATATTCCTTAGGGATATTACAAGAGGAATCTATAAAACCCATGGATTGATGCATATAAACCGTTTCATTGAGACTGCCATGTAAAAAAGCATTTTTTACATCTAATTGATGAATAGGACATGATTGTGATAAAGCAATGCTCAAAACAATTTGAATGGTCGTCGACTTCACTATGGGGTTGAATGTTTCGTCACAATCTACTCCTTTCATTTGTGACCTGCCATCACCTACAAGATGGACTTTATGCCACTCAAAAGAACCATCAGAGTTGTGTTTGTGTCGAAAAATCCATATAGACTGAATTATATTCACATTAGGGGGACGAGGTACCAACTCCCATGTCTTATTTTTAATTAGAGCATTATATTCATCAATCATGGCATATTTCCAATTTGGGTCATGAAGAACACTTGCCATATTTTTAGGCAAAGGTGAAATAGAGGTGGAGGTCAAAGCACTCAAATTATGGGTATATTTGGGGTTTGGTTTAAGGATGTCGTGTTGACTACAAGTGGTCATATGGTGAGACCTGCGATTATTTAAGATGGGCTGATGGGTGGATGTCCGAGAAGAGGAAGGGGTCATGGGTGAGTTTGAAGGAGACATTGGTCAAAAGCTTAGGCTTGGATCTGTGATGGGTGCCATAACAGGAAGAGTGAGTTGTAGTATTGGAGTTGGTGGGACAGGTGTGCATAAGTGATGAAGGAAGTGTGGAGAGGTGTCGTCACTTAAAGGGTCATACATAGTTGGAGATGGATCATGTATTTTTGAGAAAGGAAATTGTGTCTCATCGAAAATTACATGTCGAGAAATAATTATCTTTTTACTTCAAAGATCAAAACACTTGTAACCACGATGGTTTGATGGGTAGCCTAGAAATGCACAAGGGGTGGACCAGGCTTGTAACTTATGAATTGTAGGGGAGGAAAATAGTGGATAGCAAAGGCAACCAAAGACATAAAGATGGGAATAGAGGGGATTTTTCTGATAAAGGATTTGTGTCGGGGAAAGATATACTAGAACTTTGGTTGGAAGAATGTTTAGGAGATACGTGGCCATTGAAAGGGTATGGTGCCAAAAAGAAGGTGGCATGGATAAGTGTGCTAATAAGGTTCGAACAATGTTGTTAATTGATTTAATTGTCTGTTCAGCTTTGCCATTTTGAGGAGAGGTGTGAGGGCAAGAAAACCGAAATTGCATTCCACTTTGGTGACATAAATTTTGAAATGGACTATTATCAAATTCCCTTCCATTATCACATTGGAAATTCTTGATGTCTCTTTCAAATTGGGTGTTAATAAGAGTTTTAAATGATTGAAAAACGAAAAAAACTTGTGATTTTTTAGAAATGGGAAAAGTCCATAAGAATTTGATAAAGTCATGAAGAAACAATACATAGTATCGATAACCAGAAGAGCTAGATATAGGGGAAGTCTAAATATCACTGTGAATAATGTCAAATGGTAATTTAGTGAATGAACAAGAGGCATGAAACGACAATTGCACATGTTTATCAAGAGGACAAGATGTGCAAAAACTGTTACTGCTTTTATTACTATTAATAAAATTTTGATGACGAAGAAAACTAAGAATAGTAGCTTCTGGATGGCCTAAATGATTGTGCCACAAATTGTAAGACAAAGCAGTAAAGGTGGAAGGAAATGTTGGTGGAGATATGACATGATTTTTGGGAAGGATGGGGTAGAGATCCCCTGAGTTGTTACACCTCATTAGATGGTTCCCCATTCGCAAATCCTTCATAGAAAATTCAAAAGGATCAAACTCAACAGAAACCAAATTGTCAGTTGTAAATTGTCAAACAGATACAAGGTTTTTAATGAGTTTTGGTGCATGCAACCCATTGTTTAAGTGTAAAGGAGGGTTGGTGGGGATAGTGTAGTGTTTCCATGACCACGGATAGGAATTAAATGACCATTACCAACAACAACATTATGATATTTGCTTGAATAAAAATAAGAGGATAGTGTACTTTGATCCGTCGTCATATGAGAGGTAACACTAGTGTCCATGTACCAATTCTCATCCGGTGGAGAGAGGGTAAGGGTATGCATAATGTCTGTAGGTGTGTTTACAACATGAGGTGGTGCTACTGATGTATTGTATGCTTGTTGTGGTGATCTTGGTCCAAGAATACTAGTTTGACTAGGAGGTCTAGGTTTCCACGAAGTTGTTGGATAAGGACAAAGAGGATGGGCCCATTCAGCCCAATGATTAAGGAAGGGATGAGGATATGGTGGGTAGGCTTGGTATTGCGACTGCTTGTGTGCTGCACCACCTCGTCTAGCATCTGCACCCCGCCATCGTTGCGTCCGCCTCTACCACCGCGATTGTTGTTGCCTCGGCCTCGATTGTTTCGCTTACCTCAGTTGGTATTATGATGTCCCTATGAAGGAGTATTGTGGTTGGTATATTGTTGTGACTATAAGGGGGAGTTGTCATCCATAGTTACGAGGGCGGTGGAACTAGATGCACGAGCTGCTTGCTCTTGAATCGTGGTTTCTTCCAACTTCAATTGTGAGCATGCGATAGCAAGATTGAGCAAGTTATCCTTGCTGCATAACCGTGACAAAACCAGTATAGGCTTCGATTAAGCCAACAAGCAAGCGAAGTACTAAATGTTGATCTGAAACAAGAGCCCCAACATTGGATAATTGGTCAGCAAGAGATTTGAGTCGATTGCAATAGGCAGAGGCCATTGAGAAATCCGCCAAACTTGTGTTTGTGAACTGAGTTTCAAGATATACTGCCCTATAGTTTTTGTTATCTTGAAATAAGTCAACGACATGCTGCCAAGCATTTTCGGCAGAGTCATCAGCCACAAGGGTCTGTGTGAGAATATCAGGAGAAATAGTGGCATAAATCCACTAGAGTACAACAACATCAAGGCGTGTCCATAGTGAGAGATCAACGACCTTGGTTCTTTGGTACTCTGCTATGGTTGTTTCATCCTTGGGGGATGATATGTTCAAGCACAAAATGAATTTTAGCTTGAACCTTAAATAAGGTTGTCGATGAGTGATATTGGCTTGTTTCCATGTCCAAGTTAATAGAAATAAGATGTTTCACATTGGTGACAGCTAGGGCGGAGTGATATTTGGAAGTTTCAGCCATTGATGGGCAACAGTAGAAGGAAAAAAATGTTGAGAAGGAGAAGGGAAGTGACGACTAGGTTTATTAGGATTGGAGGAAGGTAACCTAATTTGATACCATGTACGAAATTATCCGTGCTTTTCATATTCATTGACAAGGAATATATACAAATTAAAGTTATAATTTAGGCTGTTGTTATAATTGACAGGCTATTATTTAGGCTAACTAATGCTGCAGAATATACTCAAAATAATAACAAATTATTTGGCATAATAATATCTATCAATACATATCTTAAAATTCATGAATATTTGTCAATTGTATTTTGTATTAATTTTTGGGTGCCTATTTGATCATGGTTGATGACCAATTTTAGTTTGTGTAACTTGAAGACCATTGCGAAATGTTGGAAAAATTTTATGAAATTTAAGATATGTTTTTTAAAATTAATATGTACCAATAAACTAAAAAAAAGTGAATCTTCTTGAATGGGATATGGTCACACCTTGAAAAAAAAGGTGAGGTCATCATTCATTTAAAGGTTACATAAATTATTCAAACAATTGGATTAATTTACCACACCAATACATATCATACGAGTTTAGTGTTGGTTAGGTTTACATAGGGGTTTCTTTGGGAAGATACAACACCAATGAGACCTGAACCCAACCACATAAGGCATTGACACACTCTTAACCAAAAACTTTAAGGCAATAAATTGATGGGTCTTTATTCTTATATAGTATTCTACTTTTTCATTTCTAATCAATGTAAGACTTAGACTCACACTTGGATTCCTAATATTGAAACCAATCTATTCATACATTTATTTATATTTTTAGCAAGTCTACTCTACATATTTTTGTATGTCCTTTATATTTTTAAAAAGTCTATTATATATTTCTAGGATGTTTTATCTTTTGTACTTTTCCAAAGTTTACTATTTATATCTTTACGTACATTTTGAATTTTCTAAACCTATAAATCATTTTTCACTGAAATTCTATTCAAAACTTAATTATAAACTTAAAAATATTTATTATTTTTTGTCTTAACCTCAACATATCTTTTAATAAACACACAAAACAAACACCAATTGTACAAGCATGGTTTAAAACTAGTTTAAAATTAAAAATTCATAATAATCCTTCTCTTCCTTCCTTTTTGATTTCTACTCGTTTGCTTGCTAGTGCTAATTAAAGCTACATAACTGGTTTGAGAAGATTTTGATCCATGGCCTTACACATAAACAATTTGAAATGCTCTCCTTCGTTTTCTTCATTCCGTTGCGGTTCCTATCCCTCTATATTTGTATCTGAAGGCCCAAAACAGGTAATGGAAGAAGTTCAGCACGCATAGCACACACAGAAGCCAATAAAACCTGTCAAGGTGATAGTGGTTAAGGTTGGCACCAGATAACCATGGTTTGTGTGAGATGGCACCGGTGACACTGTTTACTATTGACACGATTGCTGAACTTAAGTAGTATCCCACAGCCAAAGAGGCAAAAGCGAGTGATGTGGCCAAAGATCTCATCCTGATTGATGTCTCTGTGAAGAAAAATTCCAGCAACCCAGCAAAGGTGAAAAGATCAGCAGAACCAAGGAACAAGTATTGAAGAGCAACCCATATGAATGAGATGGGTAGTGGTTTAGTTGCATCATCCACAAGTCCTGAGTTTATTGCCACCCTTTTCCTCTTTACTTCAACAACTGCTGCCACTGCCATGGAAATTATAGAGAGGACTAATCCAAATCCAATTCTTTGGAGGTGACTGATTCCCATCTCAGTTTTGGTCAATTTTCTAGCAAAAGGGGCGATGATTAGGTCGTAAACTGGTGCCAGAACCATGATGAAGAGCACTGGGAAAACTGATAACGAGGCCGGTGGCACCTTAAAAGAACCAAGTTTGGTGTTCATAGTTGCAGCTTGTTCAACCGAGAAAGTGTTTAGTTGAGCCAGACAACAGTTTAGCATAATGGTGCAAAAAAATATGGGTAGTGCTTTCAACACTATCTTCACATCCTCCACTTGTTCCACAGTGCATTGCATCGATGAATACTTTGGGTTGCTTTCAACAGCTCTATTGAGAAATTTTAGGGTATTTGTTAGGGCTTCACTCTCCTTGTTTTCATTACGTGGTGGTAGATTACAAGGACTTGAAGTCGTAATCACCACGGCAGTGTCAGAGTTTCTGCTGAAGCAACCATTAAGTGTAGCAGCAACTAATACCTGCTTATCCATGATTAGGACTTAAGATAATTACTGAACATTACTTGGAAAAAAGGAAAAAACATTAATAATTAATAAGAACATTATAGTACCTTGAAAAAGGTTGCAAGGGGACTACCAGAAGGGATCTTGTTCCTATAAGTATGAGAGCCTGCCAAGAAGACAGGGATAGAAACAAAAATGCTTAGGGTAGAGATTCCAAAACCCCATTCCCAACCTTTGTTGTCTGCAAGCCACACTACAAAAGTAGAAGCAAGAAGACCCCCAAAAGACAAGCAGAAGACGAAGTAGTTGAAGAAGGTCGATCTTTGCTTTCTTCCAGATGGGGTAGACTCATCAAATTGCTCAGCACCATGTGCAGGTAATGACCCCTTGATTCCTCCAACTCCGAGAGCCACCAAATAAAGCCCCGCAAATAGCATCGCTGCTTTTCCACCACTCACTTCATGGCATGGGGTGCCTGCCTCACATGCTGCTGGCATCAGTGAACGTTCATGAGCTTGCACAGTTAGCAAAATCAATCCCTGCACACACAAATTGCACCACACCTTCCCGATGAACTACTATTATCTAATGTATAAGAAAACTGCAACTTTATCCGCTACATAACAACCCGTTTTTCTATCTTCATCGAGTTAATTGAAATTTTATACCAAGAGGAAAAATTTATTTTCTTCTTCTCCTTAAATCTTCTGGCTAAATTAAAGGTATAATTAATGATTTATTTATCTAATTTTTTTTGTTTGATTTATTTTATTTTCTTAATTATATTTAAAAATTTAATTTGCTCTTCCAATTATTTAAAAATAAATAAATAAATAAATAAATAATAAAGAAACCAAAATCACTAAAGGAAAAAATTAGAATACTAAATCAATAATCATACCTAAATTAAATAAGACTCACCTTCATTTTTGTTTTAAAATACACAATAATATAAATTAGCACTGATTTTTCACATTTTAGTTAAAAATGTATTGATTACCACTTTAATAAAATAAAAATTAATAAAAATATCAAATAAAATTAAATATTTTTTTATGAGAAAATTGAAATAATTAACTTATTATATATTAACAATATGTTGCCATACCATGTTAATTTGTTCTTAATATACATATAAAGACTACGGACACCCAATTGAAAAATATAAAAGATTTAACAAACACTCTATTATTAAAAATATAAAAAATGTATGACAACTTGAAATTTAATTAAAAAGAAAATTTTCATGACATATAGTATTATTTAAAATACAAAATTTTAAATTTTGTCCTACTAATAATAAACTATAGTGTAGTGAAAAGATCTTATAAAATTCATAGGAGTTATAGAATTTAGATGTTAAATTTATAACCCTTGGCATAACTGTTCCTATGGAGATGCCTAAGATTCTTGTCATTTTTTGTAAGTTCAAATAATGTATTAAATTTATTTGATGGATAAATATTTATAATAATTGAACATACCAAATTTATATTAAATAAATTAAAAACACATGAGTATAACATTATTATTATTATTATTATTATTATTATTATTATTAACCAAGAAAACAAGGCAATTAATGGGTAAATATGAAAATAATATAAATATTTTTATATATTTTCATAAAGTTTTATTTTTAAAATCCTCAAAAGATATATTAAAAAAATTAATAAATATTTATTTACTATTAAAAAAAATAATTTATCATAAAAATGTATTATAGTAATTTTTGTTATATTTATAACAAGTACACGACATTAGCTAATAATAAAAAATTAATAATTTGAACACTATTTATTACACTAAAACAAATATACGATATTCTATTAAAAATGATAAAATTAAACACAAATTACAAATCGATACTTTTAGTTTTTTTTTTCATAATTAGTATGACAATTTGTTCTTTAAAATTACTCTACAATATAAGATTTTGACATAGTAATAAGAAATGTAATTAATATTTTGAGTTTTATAAATACATTATTATATTCTTCCTCCTTATAATTATTCATTTACTTCTAAATGTTTAGACTATAGATATTGATTATGTATAGACTTTGGAAATATAATCGTTTTCTTATTAGCATGCATCACTTTGTAAATGACCATTTTTTTTCATTAAACATTATATTTCTTATAACAGAGTGAAATTCACGAACATAATAAATAAATTAATATTTCATCTATTTCTTTTATATATCGTTTAATTTATTTTGAAAAAAATATAGAAATATGATCAATTTTATTTTACTATCTTTTTCATTTTTACATCATAATAAATAAAGTAAATAAATATGATTTGAAAGAGTAGAAATATAAATGATAAAAAAATATTAATGTTATCATAAAATTTGAAAATACATGAACATTTAATAAATACAGGAAGTTAAATATTGCAATAATTAATAATATCACTACAGTCATTAACATTCCTCAAATGTTTAGTAACGATTACTATATGAAAATAGAGCTCATAAATATAATAAATGAATATATAATCATCATTAATGAATGCATAACTCAAATAATCATTAATAACACCATTAAAATCCATTGACATTTCTGAAATATGTAAAATTGTAATAAATAAAAATGAGAATACTATTCAATACTCCTTGAATATATTAAAAAAAAACCGTGAGAAAATAAACTTTTTATTTAGAAATGTCAGAAACAAACTCAGATCCATTCTGTCCTACATGTTTTCTTCCCAAATGAAACAAAGTAACTAGAATCTTATAAATATTTTATTAAGAAAATTTATTATTATATATATATTTAGAAAATAACTCATACAATAAATATTATATTTACTTTTCAAATCATATAGAATAAGGGAAACGGATATTGGTGGTGGGAATGTGAAGACAGACAAATGAGGAAGTTTGTTACTACCCAGCCAATCCAGAAAAAAAGAAAGCAAGTAAAAAGGGAAAGATGGAGAAATTTTTGTTTTTGAAATGTCTCAAAAACTAATGAATTCTGCAAAAAGAAAGCGAATAAAAGTTTGAAAACTATGGTAATAGTGGAGATGGTGCATACCAGGAGTTCAAAAACTGCACTAATGAGGAAGGTTTGATAAGTGGAGAAGAAAGCATCAGAGCAGAAACCACCAAGGAGGGCAAGGAGGAATGCCGTTCCAATGAAATTTGTGACAATGTTTGCAGATCTTGAAGGAGACATGTGCATGCACTTAATCAGGTACAACACCAAATTGCTCGCATTCGCCACAAATGCAAGAGTCTCAAGTATCTCCGCCACTGCACAAACACAAACACACACTTTTTCAAATTAGGGCAACTATGTTCTGTGATTCATATCATGAATCAGAAAAGTCTCAGAGACAAACCCAAAACGAAGGACACTGCAAGCATGCCACCGTGACGGCCCCTGAGAGCAGGTTTGTTCCTCCAGTTTACATACCCTTCCCATTTGGTTCCTTCGTTTTGTTCTACTTCCTGTTCATGAAGTGGAAAGAAACTGTAAATTATAAACTAAAATGAAAAAAAGAAGAAGAGAGAAACAGAAGAGTGAAAGAGAAGCAGAGAGCCACCATGATTCTTTTCTCTTTCTTCCTTTGAGGTTTGAATTTGTGAGAGAGAGAGATAGGGGAGAAGAAGTTATTGGATTTGCAGTGAATGAAAGCTCTGCAATGGCACACACTTATAGCTCCAATGGCAACACACTTAATAGCTGGCAACACACTTGTACTGCACTTCCAAGAATGGTGTTTTTTCATATCGTTTACTACCTTTACACATTTGTGGGAAATTCTTGTTCTTTAATTATTCTTTTTAATTTATATATAACTTTTTTTTATTGTCTCTATTTCTATTCAGTTGGGGTTGATCTCTGAGGGTCATCTTTTTATTAGATTTTGGTTTTATTGTGACGTGGGTGATAAAATTCAAGACTATAATAATTGATGTTTTATTAATGGAAAATTATCTTTTGATAATTTTTCTTTACAAACTTAACAAAGTTTCTAAAAATAAAATTAAAATAGATTAATTTTTTATTTTTTAATTAAAATAAAATAATAAAATAATATTTTTTTTATTTAAATAGGAAAGTTTGTCAAAAACTTTGTTAATAATCATATCTTTATCTTTAAAAAGTTAAACGCGGTAGATGAATTAAAGTTTACATTAACAATTAACATCGTAGTACAAGTGGACTGAATCTAATGCCAAAAATGCTAAATAGGATGTAATTCAAAAACATAATTCTCATCCATTTAACTAAAGGTTACACTAGTATTATTTATGAAAACTTTCTAGTAAGAATGCTCTCCAGGTGAATCTACGTGCCGGATTTGTTTGGATTGCAATGAGAATGACAAGGGTAAGTAATGAGGAAGAAAAAGAGAGAGTGGAATTGATTAAATTAAGAAAAAGTAAATAAGTAAAAAATGTGTAGTACATTTAATTAATGTAGCAAAAACAATATTTTTTATTTGTATTTTAATAATATTATAGTAATTATTTAATTTATTATAGTAAATTAAAACTTAAATGACGAAAACGGAGATAATTTTTTTATTACCAATTTTCATTTATTATTTTAATATTATTTTTATTATTTTAATGAGTGAAAACATATGCATCTATGTAAGACTCTATTATTTTATAACCCTTAGTAAAAGGGGCTGCCCCAAAATCTGATGGGCCAAAGAGCTGGTCCAAGGGATAAAGCTGGTCCGTAGTTGCCCTAACGTTTCCACCCTCTCATTCTCACAGATCCAGCCGTCAACTCTTCCCCCTATCACGGAGAGCTTTGCTAGGGTTAGGTTTTCTGCCATCTTCAAGCTAGCTCGAAGTTGTTCTCCACTCCACGTAAGTACTGTTGCTAGCAATACTCGTCTCCGTTGTTCCTTCTCGTTTCTTTCAGTTAGGGCTTCCCAGTAACCCATCTCGTACTTCTGTTTCAGTATCCTTTCAGCTCCTCTGTTCGTTCTTTGGGTTGTTATGTTCGCACGCTTGGCTACCGAAGCCCTTATTTCCCTTCTAGGTAAGGGAAGCTAGACCCTCTTCGTGTGGTGTATTCTGTCTGCATCGTTGTGGTTTGTGGATTGCTTGAGATTGTGTTCTGTTATGGGTGTTTGAACTGCCTGGAAATCTCTGTTGGGTGTGTGTATGCGTTGTGCAGGTGCGAACAGTGGCAGACACTGATAGTCTCGCCCAGGCGAGCTTGACTCGCTCAGGCGAGATGTGCAAAGGCTCGCCCAGAGCTTTCTGCGCGAGTGGTCGCTCAGGCGACCAGGGTTTGTTTTTAAGCGAGCAGGCAACTCGCCCAGGCGAGAGGGGTCTCGCCTAAGCGAGAGCCTGCGTTGCTCATGCTCCTGATCTTGTGCCCTCGCCTAGGCGGAGGGGGAACTCGCCTGAGCGAGACTGTCTCGCCTGAGCGAGACCCCTCAGCCTAAGCGAGGTGCAGGGCGAGACTCCTCAGCTTGAGCGACGGTCTGAGCGAGGATGCGATCAATTTGGGGTTTTTACGTCTTTTGGTGGCTGAATTGTATTCTATTGTACTATTATGTGATGGTATGAGTGGAAATTGCTTGGGTATGCTTGTATGTCGAGGTGTATGTGCCTATATATACGATGGATTGTTATGTATGCGTGTCATGATTCATAAATGATGAATGATGAGTGTTGTGGGAACTTGGCATGTGAGATGTATGAGCATTTTGGAACTAAAGGAACATGGTATTGACATGAGATGAGGCCCTAGACTCATGGGATGGTGATGATCAGATGTATGGATTCAAAATGTGATGCGTATGAGGAATAAATCTCAGGGATTGGTATGGACTTGTAAACATGATTTTGATGTTCTCCT
>Ga0209389_1000734_pt1 | contig 20567 bp, 18 predicted proteins | sample CowpearedBW_FD_187526 | JGI IMG/M metagenome (GOLD analysis project Ga0209389, IMG submission 187526) | Root nodule microbial communities of legume samples collected from California, USA - Cow pea red BW (SPAdes) (version 2) | ecosystem: Host-associated > Plants > Roots > Nodule | place: USA...
TATTTTATATTTTTTACTAAAATGATTGCAACTCAGTATGTTTGGGTCTTAGACAGGCTTCTGTATGCCTTTCCTAATTGTATATACTTTGGTAGGAACATGCAAATGGAGGAAAGTGTATTGTTTTCACTCAAACCAAACGTGATGCTGATAGATTATCATATGTAATGGCTAAAAGCCTTAAATGTGAGCCTTTGCATGGAGATATTTCACAAACTCAGAGGGAAAGGACTCTTGCTGGTTTCAGAAACAACCATTTCAATGTTTTAGTGGCAACTGACGTTGCATCACGTGGCCTTGATGTTCCAAATGTGGATCTCGTAAGTTTTATTTTACTAAACATGTTTGAAATTGTTGTATTACCCTTGGATTTTGATAGTTGATTAAGGTTCAAGAAAAACTTATACATTCTACATGGTAATTCTTCCTTTATTGTTGTCGAATAAATTAGGGGAGGGGGGACATGATCATGTTTATCATATTTTAATTGTTGGATTCCCCTAAATTTTGAGTTTGAAGGGAAATTACTGGGTGATGTTTCCTTTCTAACTGCTTGTCTTCACTATTACCTGTCTTGTATTATTTTTTCATTTTCACTATTAATTGCTTGTTTGTGTATCTTTTTCACTCTTAGCTTTTATGCGTTACTGTAATATATTCTGTGTATATGCCAACACATTTACATACACTGTTGTTCAATCTGTTTATACATTTGTACTTGGTTTTCTCATACAGGTGATACATTATGATCTTCCCAGTTCATCAGAGATATTTGTTCACAGATCTGGAAGAACAGGCCGTGCTGGGAAGAAAGGAGCTGCTATTCTTATTTACTCAGAAGATCAATTCAGGACTTTGAGGACTATTGAGCGTGATGTTGGATGCAAATTTACTGAGGTGATTTTTCTTTTTTTCCATATGGTAGCTTTCTTTGCTTATATTGTTCTAGTCCTTGGGGCACCAAGATGGGTAGCCTATTCTCTTTCCATAGATCCAATCCAGTTAACCTTAAAGGGGCATTGGAATGTGGTACCTCTCTAAGTTAGGGAGCTTTGTGGTGAATATCTTCCTAGTTTGTGATTGAGTTATGAAAGACTGTCTTTAACCTACCTATTTTACCTTTGATGTTCATAACATCGAGCAGGTAGGGGAAAAGCTGCAAATTCTGACTAAAATACCTCAAATCATTAAAGGGTGATGACAATTAGATAAGACATTAAGTTTTAGTATTTGATACTGCAATGCTGATTGCACATTTCCTTATCACAAGATTCTATCAAATTTCATTCTCAATTATCGATATACGTCCATGGCTCTAGCTTTGGTTTAGTTAGTAAATAATATTGAAATATAAGTTAAAGTTTGTTTTAAACCTGTTAGTTGTATGTTCTTGGTTCATGAAGGGTAAAATGTTAAGTGAAAGTAAATGTTACAACATGGATTCTGATCTAGAACTGAGTTCATGGGAAATATTTGATGAGAAATCCTGAAGTTCTTTGTTTGTTGAATTATGAGTAAGAGGAAAGTGAATATTTTTTGTCAATTTTGGTAGTGGAAATAACTGTCCTCGCTTTATGTACATTTTTCAAAGCTTTTGCCGGCATACTCTTAGTAACTAATAACGGAGTGGCAGGAGTTCTTTTGTTATGGATTTTCATTTTAACTAAATCGGATTAACAGAAAATTGAGTCATTGTAGACTGATAGTGCTTGAATCTTTTATTTGAATTTTGTTTTTGTGTTTGTCGTGTTACAATTTATTCTACCTATGCACCTATTTGATCTTCAAGATGTGAAAGGCCAAATTCTTCGGCTGTAATTATTTATCTTGCCCTTGAAATTCTTTAACCCTTCATACGATTTTATATTATAGGTTACTTTTACGTTGTATAGTGATTAACTGCTCATATCTTGTTCCAATATTCTTGTTTATCAGCTAGCAAAGATTAATGCTCAGAGTGGATCAGCAGACATGTTTGGTGGATGGAGTGGTGGTCGATTTGGTTCTTCAGGAGGTATGAGGGATCGCCAGTCTGGAGGTACAGGTTTTGGTCGTAGTCCTGGATATGGCCGATCTAGCTATGGAAATTCCAGTTCTGGCAGTTACAGTAACTCCGGGTTTGGCCGATCTAGCCATGGAAATTCCAGCGAGACAGGAAGGTTTGGAGGACCAAGCTCTAGCCGTTTTGGCAGCCCTGGTTCAAGTCTGTCAGGAGGAGGTTTCGGTGGATTTGGTAGCTCCGATAGATCTGGTGGATTTGGTAGTTCAGATCGATCTGGTGGTTTTGGTTGGGCTCAATCTGGTGGTTTTGGTGATAGAAAGTGAAGCCAGAACAGCACATGGCGTGGTTTCGGTGCTTTTGGGAATACCCTAAATAGTGATAATTACAAATAGAAGAAAGGTTTTTTTCACTTCATCAACTTGGTAAGTAGAGCCGTATTCATTTCTTATTTAGTTTTTGGCTCTTGTAAAGTGAGTTTACCGTCTTTATCTAAATGTTCAGTATCTTGCCAATTTCCCCGTATCTTAGAGATGGAAAATGTAATATGGAATAAGAATAACATTCTATTTTGGGAGGCATTTCAGTATTTTCTCTCGTGACTAGTCTTCAGGTAAAACTCAGCTCTATTTGGTCACTCCTGCCATAGCAAAAGCCTTTATCATCTCCATGATCCAGCTTCTGCCTATCATAGCAAAGGCCTTGGAAATTTTGTAGCAGCTGCTCCTATTTGTTTAATGCGTTCTTCAAAATTCATAATGGTCAAAGATAGAAAATTTTCGAAACAGGTAGGTGTTCTCCTGTTTATATTATCACAATGTTGTGATACAAGGAATTTCTCATATTATAACTCATTATAACTACTGTAATATTAATATATTTTCAACCATATGCTTTTAGTTGCATTCTGGGCCACTTACCGAAATGTATGAAATATTCAACAGCATCTTGTTTGATTAAAGAACACCCGAAAAAGTGATTTAGTGTATTAGGAACAAAAATTGCTGAACTGCATTGAATTATAATGAACTCTATGTTGCTAAATGGATGATCCAATTTGATGATCAACAATTGCCTATAACTTGATAGCCAGTACTATTTCTTGTTTTCCATTTGCCATTGAATTGTTCCAATTAAGAATGACTGACCTGTTGTTTTAATGATTATTCGTCTTAAATTTATGGTTTTTTACAGCTATTTTTATTATTATGTTGTCTGTGGTGGATAAAATTTGAAGTTTGAGGATGTGAAGAAGTTGATGGTAGATTTGAAAGTTACCTAGATTTTATGTTCCACGAAAATAATTGTATTTGCTTCGAGACAGAAAGATAATATATGCTTGGAAAAGGGTAATACTTTTACTTTTGTAAAATTATATAAATATAATTATGAGATCTCTTGTTTGAAGAAAAGTCATCTAAATCGAAGTAGAGATTACAGAGAATGTGGAAAGTTACAATTGATTACTCTACGTGTATTTTTTGTAAATAAAGAAAAGTAGACATTTAACCGACATATATGTCTTATTGTAGGCTATTTCTTCCGCACTTCCCTTTTTTTCCTGCAATTCATAAAATACATAAATCCGAAATTACCTCTATTCTTGCACTCATGCAATTCGAAAGATATTTGCGGATTGGAAAACATATTTTGGATTATATATTTTAAAATATATTTAAAACCTATATTCTGAAATGTTAATTTTGAAATATATTTTCAGATCTGAAAATAACATTTGAATTGTATAAACATTATATAATTTGTGAATAAGGTGTATTGAAAGATACTTTTAGATATGAAAATATTTTAACATCTCATAATGTATTTATTTTATATTTAAATTTTAAATTATTTTTAAATTCGTATTTATGTATGGGTTGATGTTTATTTGTATATTTATTAAAATATATTTAAAGTTTGCTGAAAGAAATAATAAATATTTAAGTTTATATTAAGTTTTGACCGAAATTAACTTGAAAAATGATTTATAGTTAGAAAATAAACATGTCTATAAAAATTTAAAAAGTAGAACGTGTAAAAAAAAAAGAATAAATCATTTGCCAAAAATGGAGTAGATTCTTTAAAAATATAAAAGGTACTCAAAAATATGTAGATTAAATTCGTTAAAGATACAAATAAATGTATGAATAGATTAGTCTAATGTGTATTGTTAGATTCGTCTAATCAATATATTGACAAACTTATTTAATATATATTGCTAGACTCATGTAATTAGTATATGGACACACTCGTTTAATGCGTATTGTTAAATTTGTCTAATTGGTATATGAACAAACTTGTCTAATGTATGTTACAAGACTCATATAATTTAACGTATATTGTTAGACTTTTGTAATTAGTGTATTGACAAATTTGTCTAATATGTGTTGTTAGACTCGTTTGATGAGTGTATGAATGTACTCATCTAATGTGTATATTTAGGCTCATCTAACTAAACTTGAGTAATAAAAACTTTAGCAATTTTTATTATTAAGTTTTCATTAATGAACTATATGTTATGTTAAGAATGACCAATGACCACATCTATGTCTAACCTGTGAAATCAATTAATTGTTTTATGCTACTCAGATTTCCTAAACTATCTTTTGGATCAACTAGTACTCCCACATATGCACCATATCTAGAATATGTAGTTGAAGATCATAATCATGTTTCCCAAACTATTCATAAACTATGTAGTTAAAACAAGAATAAAACATAAGATATGATGGAAAATAATTATATTGGATGATGAATCCACGAAGAATTAAGAATATATTACACCTAACCCCATGAATGAGGGAGTTGGCTATTTCTAGACATACTGAATACTAGATTGATGTTGAAACTAAATGCCCCCAACCTTTAGAATGTCCTTCTATCGGTCAAATGTATATAGATCAAGTTTCTTTCTCTCCAAAATGTGTTTTGACCTCTGTCAGGCCCTCAAGTTATAGACTTTAATAATTGCACTAGGCCTAAAATTAGGACTTCATATTGTATTTGAATAAATTGTAATAGATAATCCTTTATATATATCTTCGAAGATTTCATATGTTTGATATATAAATCAAATCTTATGATTTGTAACTGAAGTAACCAACTCGATGTATAACTTATTTTGTTGATATATTCTTTTAATATTTAGTAATATCTACTGATTCTATTTCTATTATTCTATTTCTATTGATAATATTCTTAAATCTCTGAGATTTCTACTTACTTGCAAAATATAAACCAAATATTATCTTTTCCAATTTTATTAAACCAAACTTGAAATATTCAAAAACATAATAAAATAACAATAAAATATAAAAATAAACAAAAATAAAAACATGATAATGCCAATTATTAATGACGCTAAAATATTAAAATGTATGTGGGTTGGACAACGCTATTAGCAAATAATATTTTTAAGTATTCGAATGAAGTGTAGGCTAATCGATGCTAAGTAGGAAAAATAATTTAATATATTAAATGATGCGTGGGCTAGTCGAATGATGACATCCCAGTTCGCAACCAATCACACTATCAAGTGCATTGGTTCGACTATAGTACCAAATGTCATATCCATATGGATTTGGTCAACTGCTATTATTTGGATTTGTGATTTTCACTTTTGATTGTAAAGTAATGGTGATCCAGAACTAAGAACAAATTAATTCAAGTGTATAAAACGTGTTTGGATTGGATTTCACTACTCTTTTTATATGCACAATTATTGTTCATGGAAGTACACTAATGTAATCCTAGGTCATTTTCTGCAACACTAGGACCTAAAATCATTCTAACTTAGGATGAATTCTCCACGTCCTAGTGATGAGGCTTTTGCATTAAGATCAAGACTCTTTTAGCCAGCTAAGTCATATAGCGACATGTCTAACTTTTAACATCCTTAGATGATTCAATTGGATCTATAAGGTGAATTAGCTTTCGCCTAACTCAAGTTATATATGTAACAAATGATTGATAAGTTCAATACACATGAAATACGAATTGAATCACGAACACATGAAAGAATATGTGAATAAAATAGTAAAATAGTACTAGTTCAATAATTCAGAATAACTACATCTAATCTCAACACAAGGAAGTTCAACAACTTATGATGATTCTAACATTCAATCATAGAAGAAACTGCATCTTCATCATGTCTCCTCTAACTTAGGATATTACAAATGAAGTGGGAAAGAGAGAGACTCTAGAGAGAGAAACTATAATCTATAATGGAATTTTGGATACAAAACATGGGTTCTTCCCCTTAATTTATATGAAATTGGGGGTTGGTTGCAGCTCCAAACATGGTTTCTAATCTTGTGATCTTTCATTCAATTGAGGGTTTCTTCTTAGCTTAAACATGTTTTGTGTTGTTCAATCACAGAGCTTTCTTCAAAGGTGAAGTTTGAGGCTGTTTCATGGTGAAGTTTTCTTCGTGTGGCTTGGTCACTATCTTCTCTACTCAAGTTGTGGAAGTAGAATTTGGATCTTCTTGAAACTACCTTTGAGTTGCTTAAGCTTTGATTCTAGGGCTTAATCTGTTATGCTATCTTTCTTCTAATTCTGCAGAAATTCATAAAAAAAAAAAACATGAATTAACCACACATGTTCATATCCGAATTATGTTCCCAAATTCTAATCAAAATGGAGTAAAATCCTCAATAAATGCAATGTAATTAATCAAGATAAGTGCTAAAATGCATATGGATAATACATAAAATGAGCACTCATCATCGATGCTAATAACAACTGGATATAACTAGTGCAATTTATTTATTTCTGACCCAAATTTCATTTCATGTAGAATCACACAATTGCCTTAGGTGCATGGTGGTTAGGCCTCGTCTAAAAAGAAGAAAAGAGATCAATGAACATAAGTGAATTAGTAGTTACAAAAAAAATTAAATAATAGTATACACTTATCCTTTACAAATGGATGTCACAATGATCTTGCCACTGTCATAAAGTACAACCTCCTCAGTAGGTAGATCATGATATGAAGGAGAGATGAAGAGGGATCCACTCGGACACTAGATGTGGTATAGAGTACATCAACTGAGGTATGGACTGTAAAAGCTAGGATCTTGACTGTAGGAGCTGAGATAATGACTTAAGAAGTTGAGTTGTACTACACCGTCAAATGAAATTAATTATGACAATTTAGTAAATAATTTTACATAAAAAGTTTGAAAAAGAAATTTTAAATAAAAGACTTCATTTTTTAAGTTTGCTTTAGGTCTCCCAAACTCTTGAGCTACCCATATATACATTATATATATATATATATATATATATATATAATTTATTGTTATTTTATCTAAAAAAACATATAAGTTAAGAGAGAAAATGTAAGACAAGGGAAATTTAAATAATTAATAAATAATTATTTAATAAATGCTGATAGTAGGAGCCTTTATAACATTTAATGTAGACTGTTATGACGTGAAAAAGTATTAGCTCAAATGGTTGAGAGTACTTAATTGTGTGAGAGGACTTGAATTTGAGTCTTATGTATGCCAATGGTATGTTATTTTAATATGTTTATTATTTTAATGTTATGTTTATATGTGACTAGTGATATTGTAATCCTAAAATCATAAAAATTATCATAAAACATGAATTGGTTGAATTGGTTGTGCATTTGCTTTGTGATTGAATGGTTGTGGGTTCAAACCTTGCTAAGAACGAATTAAACTCTCTTTTTGCCAAATTTTATTTTGACATGAATATGAAAGGGTAGAGAAAATCCTAGTTGCAAAAAGTGGCAGCCAAGAGAGCTAGACAATAGCCATAATGGACTTTGAATAGCTGAATTTTTGGGAGTAGAAAAAAGGAGGCTCTTGGGTATCTTAAAGCAAAGACTAGAAGACCATTAGGAGCAAGGATTTACTAGGTAAGGGGAGTTGTTTATTGTGTTTTGATTTGTGTATGAATAAATGTGCTTTTCCATGTATAATTGCACGAGAGTTTACCCAATTTTACGTCATTTTTCGCAAGTTTCTGGCTTTCCGCCTAGAAATTGCCTGGCGGGCATGATGATGCCGCCAGGCGACGCGTCAGTAGTGACCCAGTTATTGGGTTGCGTCATGAACTGCCTGGCGGACAATGAATTTCCGCCAAGCAACGCGAAGCTGTTCTGGTTCTTTTTGTGTTGTTTGGCTCATGAGTCATTGTGATTTCTGGAAATTTGTTTATGTACATTGTGTGTGATGAATTATGCTTTAATCCAAATGAGATTGAGTGTATGATGAAACCTTGGACCAAGGGTGCATGGGTGATCATGGGATTATGAGAAGGGTAGAAAGAGGGTAATTAGGAAATTGATTGCAACTTCTAAGAGTTATTTAAGTTTGGCATTATTCATGCATTTGTATTTCTGGGAATGCATTTGAATTCGAATTAGTGTATGGCGAGACGAGATGACGAAGGAGAAAAGGGGGGAGGATTCGTGCAAGAAAGGAAAGGGGATATTTTTCCAAAACTTGATACGCTGCCTGGCAGCACATGATCTGCCGCCAGGCGATAGCTGGGATTTCCAGTTTGGTAGTGGGCAACACTGGATATTGTGGTTTTGGGATCTGGTCCGTGAAGTGAAATTTGGAGGGATGAAAGTTTTGTGCTTAAGTTTTAATGAATTAAAATCCAGAAATTGATAGTGTATGAAGAATGTTCATATTAGGTGAAGGGAAAGTCGATAGGAATATAGAATTTAAACCAGAATGAAGAATATTGATGATTGGAACGGTAGAAACTGAGAAGATATGATTTCTGTGTATACTAGACTTAGAGACGTTGGAGAATTTTAATGTGACAGGTTAGGGAATTCACCAAAAATTGTGTAACTTAATTGGAAGGTAATGAGTGAAGGATTTTGTATCATTGCAGTGCAGCAGAAGTAGGCGGTGTAATTTTAATGTACTGAATTTGGAGTCTTTTCCTATAAGCTAGAGTTAGAGATTATGAAAATGTTAAAATACTTGGTAAATTAGAGGCCTTGAATAAAGGGATTGAGAATTGTGAATTTTAGGTACTTGAATTATATGATGGTGACATGTTATCACGATTTTGACATTGAAGAATGAGAGTAGGTTAATACCTTAAGAGGTATTTCGAAAGTGCAGGGCAGTCTGATGGGTGCCATAAAATCAGCAAAATCTGTGCTAGTGGTGTGGCGCTTGGCGGCCTGCTGATGCTCACCAGGCGATATGACCAGTGAGGGAGTCCCTGCACCGCATGGTGCCTGGCGGGAGGGTGTGCTCCACCAAGCGATAGACCCTACAACAATGGATTTGTGAGAGGCCTGGCGCCTGGCGGTGAGGAGGTCCCGCTAGGCGGTCTACACAGGCATTTCGCCTGACGGCGCTTAGGCTGCGCCAAGCGATAATACTGCAGGTATTGGCCGCGTGTGTTGTTTGTACGCATTGATGCTGACTTGGATCAGGAGATGTTGTGCCATGAGCGGGTAGGTTCATGGATGGTGGTGAACACATGATGATATGAGCGGGGAGGTTCATATCCAGTTACTCTCGTGTGGGGATACAAGCGGGTAGGTTCGTATGTTTCGTGCTCACACTTGATAGATGCTGCGTGCGAGGAGGTACGTAGCTGGTGAATCATGTGCGTTGGACTACAGGCGGGTAGCTCCGTAGAGCAAGACTACGAGCGGGGAGGCTTGTAGAGGCAGGACCACGAGCGGGAAGGTTCGTGTGAGCATTATAAATCCTGAATCCAAGGCTAACTATTTGTGTGATTTGAAGGTTGAAAAGCCTTGGGGTATTAAGTTGGCCAAGAACTAACTAGAATAATTTAGTTGGGTATTTTGATTTTATTAACTTATGTGTTAATGTATTATGAGCTCACCCTTTCTGTTTGTGTTTGGCGATGATCGTGTGATTTATCATACGGGAGTAGATGATAATCCAAATGATGCTGTTGATGCGTAGATCCGGAGAGAGAGATAAGAGGGGATCTTTCATTAGAGATTTATTTCTTATGTTTTATCCTCGTATAATGGATAATTTGGAACTTGTATCACTTTATTACTCAATTTTTATTTAAATTTTTGTGCGTGTTGGAATAATAAATTTACGACGATTGAATTTCAATTCTTTATTTATTTATTTATTTCAATTAAGTAATTTTCAGTAGGGACGTTACAGAAAAGAAGGTAAAATTAGAAAGCATCACAATATAATTTCTATAGTTAGTTGGAAAGGAAGAAAAAAAATAGAGAGAAAGAGAAAGAAGAATGGCAAAGCAGAGTTAGGAATGGTAGAGTGCAACCTTTGCATGTGCAAATGCTGCAAGTGCAACCGTTGGGTAAATTGTGGATGATGTACTAATTGCAGTGGTTGCTCTTATAGTGGTTGAACAGTGTTATTGTCCATAACCATGTCATGCTTTTTCTCTTTCTTTTTTTTTGGGTTTTTTTTTTAAAAGGGTTAGTTGACTTTTAATTTACAAAAAGGGGTGAAGTCGTAAGGATGATGGATGTTGACTTCTGTAGTGAAGTCTTATAAGTGTGGACAATTTGTCTGTAATTTTTTAAGAATGCAAAGTCGTCACAAATCATGACCTCTTTTGTATATGGCAGTTGAACTGAAGTCGTCATGACTAGTAACAACGTCAATTAATTGAATTTTATTTAATTTTAGTTAGTTTTTTTGTGTGTGTATATATTGAGATGTGACATGGAAGGTAAAGTTACCATAAATAATTAGTAGAAATTTATAAACAATAGAGGACAAATCCGTTGTATCTAGTCATAAAAACATGAAATAATAACTCATCAAGTTGAATTAAGTGTTCATTAATATTAAGTTTAGTTTAATTTAATTTAATTTTATTTTGAAACAGAAAGGTCACTACAAAAAAGTATAATTTTAATAGGGGTTTATTATTTGGGGTTGTAATAACCCTTACTAAGATATAAACATAATGGGGGTTTTAAAAACCCTCTTTAAGTTTTAGGGGTTTTATAAGAAACCCCAGTAAAATTTAGTTTCTAATTTTTTTATTTTTTATTTTCACTCAAAAACCTAGAAACTTTGGCTCACGTTCCCTCTCATTCTATCATCTCTGCATGCCTCTCATCAAGACATAATGCCTCATCGCCATCTTCGCGTGTCTCTTATCAAGACGCAATGCCTCACCGCCATCTTCGCCATCAAATTTTCTCATCAAGACAAAGCAATTGTTCTTCTCTCTGATTTTCTTTTCTCTGATTTCTTCCTCCTAGTGTTCGCTCAGGGTTAGATTTCAATTTCGTCATCGATCTTTCGATTGTGCCTCACCGTTCTCGATGCTTTCAATTTCTTCTTTACTTTCAATTTCGTGTCATTACTCTTTCAATTTCATCACATGCTTTCATTTTCATCTCATTCAATTTCGTTTTCCATATCTTGCCAAGAAAACTCGAGCTTCCAGCAGCACAAAGCACCTATCTCCTACCCATTCTCCGTTCCCAGTGCCAGTGGTGAGATGTAAGGTTAAATTATCACACTTTGGGTAAAACATTCTACTCGATTGATTAATTGTAAATGTAAAGCCTATGTGAACATTAACCTAAACAGAGAATTCAGAGACAGAAAAACAGAGAACACTTCTTATTATGCTCCAAACCTTAGCCTAGATAGATAACTATCTATGAATGCCTAAAATGTGGTTATATTTAGGTTCCTGTTTGTCTTTATGAGCAAGTAAGAATGATTTACATGGGGAAATAAATTATTTTGAATCCAAGTTTGGTATGTGAGATAAAGATGTATAGAAAATGCTGCACAACTAATTGACAATGGGCAAGGTTCATTCCAAATTCACTAACTAATTCAGTTTCTGCAAGTAAAGTTAATGTAAGAATTTCTTATTCTTATATATTATGTATTATAGTTTAATCATTATGTTTTATCCTTCTATTTTATTATATATTCCAAATTCATTCCATATTTGTAATAATGTTTAAGTTTCTATCTACCAGTACAACTAGTTAGCCATTTTGGTCTTAATATTTACTAACAATAACACCAGTAATAATAGTTCTGCAGGTTTCTGCCTCTCACCTTTGCTTTCTTCACACAAAAATAAGTATATGCTTAAGCTAAACTATTCATTACTCATTTCATATTCATTTATTGATTCAAAGAGGGCATCTCCATGTAATGGTTGGATAGGATTTAGTGTTTATTGTTATGTTAATACTTTTTTTATAAATATCAAATAATCACAAATTGCATTGCCTCTGGTTAATTATTAACAAGTTTTAAATAATACTGGATGCATAAAAAGTAGTAGTAAAGCAATTGATTTTATGATTTTGATGTTCATGTATATTGTGTGAACTGCAGAAAAATAACTTTAGTCTTGTAATTTTCTTAGCTTTAGATATTATATATTAAATATTTTTAATCATTTCTGTTGACTAGTTGTACTAGTAGATAGAAACTTAAACATTATTAAACTTGTAAGAAATATACACTTTGTTAGGATGTATATTACTTGATGCTTAGTTGTCAGTAGGAAGTCTCTGAAATAATATATACATATGGTTTTTTCAACAAATTTCTACTTTAGATAGGAAAGAAGAATTCATTATTCTCCTTTATTATATTCATTATTGTTATCCTAAAATAATGTATGAATTATTTTGGCTTGAACAGACCCTATTTCCAATGAATAAATCTTGGATAGACATGCCAAGAAACACACCTCAATATATGGATGGCTTAAACAAATTTTTTGACTTTTCTTTTGCTATAGTGGTGTAAAGGGGAAAATAGTATGTCCATGTCAAAAATGCAACTTTAACAAATGGCAGGATCGTGAATTAGTGTATGAGCACTTGATACTTAAACCTTTTTCAAAAGGATATACAATGTGACTTCAACATGGGGAGAGAAGAGGAGTAAATGTGACTGATGAAACACGTGTAATGCCACAAGAAGATAATGAATGTGACATGGTTAATGATGCATTTGGGTATCATCAATATAGCAATGACACAGTGGATAATAAGGAAATAGGTCCAGAGTCAAGCCATGTCGAGAATGATGATATTGGAGATTTTGTTGAGTTAATGCAAGATGGTCAAGAAAGTTTATATGAAGGGTGTGATAAATATTCTAAACTTTCATTCTTGATCAAGTTGTATCACATCAAATGTCTTTGCAAAATAAGTGACAAGGGAATGTCCATGATACTAGAGTTGTTGGCAAATGTCTTTGAACATGCTAAAATTCCACGCTCATTCTATGAGGCAAAGAAAATCATTAACAAGCTTGGTCTTCATTACACCAAAATTGATGCTTGTCCGAATGATTGCATGTTGTACTTTGGAGAAGACATAAATAGGGACTTTTGTAAGAAATGTAAAACATCTAGATGGAAGGCAAAAAGAAAAGGTACAATTGGTGCTACAAGTAATAAAAGAAAAAAGATTCATGCAAAGGTGTTGAGGTATTTTCCTTTGAAGCCACGCTTACAGAGGATGTTTATGTCCTCCAAAATAGCTGAGCATATGCGATGGCATTCATCGGGAAGTACAAATGAAGTCATCTTAAGGCATCCAAGAGATTCTAAAGCATGGAAGACATTTTACTTTAAGCATCCTCAATTTGCCTCAGACCCTCGAAATGTGAGACTTGGTTTGGCTACAGATGGGTTTAATCCATATGGTAATCTAAGCACTAGCCACAATATTTGGCCAATTGTACTCATATCGTACAACCTTCCGCCTTGGATGTGTATGGAACAAAGTTCATTCATTCTCTCATGATCATTCCTGAAAAGTGAGCTCCAGGAAATGATATTGATGTATATTTACAACCATTAATAGAAGAGTTGAAAGAGCTATGGAGCATTGGTATCAAAACTTGATTCATATGGAAATGAAGTGTTTGATATGCATGCAGCTATATTGTGGACCATTAGTGATTTTCCGGGTCTTGAAACCTTATTTGGATGGAACACACATACTGGGTTGGCATGTCCTAGATGTAGTTTTGACACAACTCCTAAGAAACTTATTAAAGGTGGTAAATTTTGTTTCATGAGTCATCGTCGTTGGTTAGATGGAAGACATAGATTTAGACTAGCTAGAATTAGATTTGACGGAACTATAGAAAATAGAAATCCACGTTTGGCGGTCTCAGGATACGATGTGTTACAACAAGTTCAAAATCTTAATGTTGAATTTGGGAAAGAACCATTACTTGAAGAACGGGCCAAAAGACACCAGGGAGTTAATCATGCTAAGTTAGACACTCAACAATGGCGAAAAAAGAGTATATTTTTTTAACTTCCTTATTGGGTAGACAACTTATTGCATCACAATTCGGATGTTATGCACATTGAAAAAAATGTATGTGATAATGTTGTGTTTACATTGTTGAATGATAGTTCAAATAAATGTAAAGACAATCTAAAAGCATGAAAGTATTTACAACTTTGGGATATTAGACCTGATCTTTGGCCTGATGAGAATGGTAGATATCTCCCTAATATATATACATTAACAAATGCAAATAAAGGTATCTTTCTCAAAACTTTGAAGAACATAATAGTTCCAAATGGCTACTCTAGTAACATTAGTAGATGTTGATGTCAAACAACATAAGCTTGGAGGATTAAAAAGTCATGACTCACATGTTTTGATGGAGCAACTTCTACCTTTGGCAATGAGAAAGAAACTTCCTAATGAAGTTTGCTCAATTTTGATTGATGTGTTTGTTTTTTAGACAATTGTGTAATAAAGTTTTGAAAATGGATGAACTTGACCAACTACAAGGTAGAATTGTTCTCACATTGTGTCACATGGAGATGTTATTTTCTCTTTCCTTTTTATAGTCACAGTTCATTTAATTGTGCATTTAGTGGAAGATGCTAAGCTTGGAGGACCCGTCCAATACCAGTGGATGTATCCCATTGAGAGGTATCTAGGAAAATTGAAGTCATATGTTCGTAATAAAGCACAAGTAGAAGGGTCAATAGCTAAAGGATACATGATTGAAGAGTCTTTAACATTTTGTTCTAGATATTTAGATGGAATTGAGACTGTATTCAATTGATTGTATCGTGTTGATGATGAACCTGATAATGTGTCTTATGACTCTCTTCTAGAATCTGCTTCCTCAACCTCCAATTGCCCGGTACACATACTCTGTCTCGGAATCACAGGATGCCATCTGATACGATCCTGTAATCCTTCCCCTTCTGAGTACCCAGGCAACTCACAAATTGCTGCAACTCAGCGTCATTCTTCTGCTCATCTCGGATCATCCCTAAGATGTCACTGGTCAATGTTAGTGCACTACACCTGATAGAATCCTCTCCCAATTGTATACCCAAATTCATATCCCCGAGCTTGTCAATCAATTCCAGCTCTTTCACCATCATTGCCGACATGTGCATCCTCTTCCGACTCATGGCATCCGCCACTACATTTGCTTTATCAGGATGGTAAAGTGGCTCAAAATCGTAATCCTTGAGATATTCCATCCATCGTCTCTGCATCATATTAGCTCCATCTGGTCAAACATGTATTTCATGCTTTTGTGATCGCTGAAAACCTGCAATTGAGAGCCATACAAGTAGTGCCTCCAAATCTTAAGAGTGAACACTACCGCAACCAATTCTAAATCATGCGTGGGGTAGTTCTTCTCATGCACTTTCAAGTGCTTAGAAGCAAGACTACTGACCTCTTCTTTTGCATCAGTACATACCCCAAACCCTGATAGGATGCATCGCAATACACCTCAAATTTCTTACTTGTGTCTGGTATAGCTAGCACTGAAGTTGTAGTCAATCTCTTCTTCATCTCCTCAAAACACTTTTCACACTTCTCTGTCCAGGAGAATGGTTGGTCTTTTCTAGTGTGTGGAGTCAGAGGATTCACCATTTTAGAGAATCCCTCTACAAACCTCCTGTAGTATCCAGCCAATCCCAAGAAACTTCGTACCTCTGTCACAGTCCACGGTCTTTCCCATTTCAACACTGCATCAATCTTGCTTAGGTCCACCGCAATTTCATGTGCAGAGATGACATGCCCTAGAAAATGTACATCTTCTAACTAGAACTCACACTTGGATAACTTGCCATAGAGCTGATGTTCTCTAAGTACCTCCAAAACAACTCTCAGATGATCCACATGCTCCTCCCTATTCTTGGAGTAGATGAGAATATCATCCATGAACATCACCACAAACTTGTCCAGATAGGGGCAGAAAATCCGATTCATGTAATCCATAAAGACTGTTGGAGCACTATTTACTCCAAATGGCATTACTACATACTCGTAATGTCCATATCTCGATCGAAATGCTGTCTTTTGGACGTCATCTGGTTTGACTAAGATCTGATGGTATCCAGACCTTAAGTGGATCTTAGAGAACACACTTGCCCCTCTCAACTGATCTAGCAAATCATCGATCCTCGATAATGGGTACTTGTTCTTTATCGTCAGTTTATTCAACTGCCGGTAGTCTACACATAGCCGCGAACTCCCATCCTTCTTCTTCACCAATAACACAAGAGCTCCCCATGACGATGCACTTGATCTGCTTTTTCAACTCCGCTAGCTCTGCTGGTGCCATTCTATACGGAGCCGCCGACACTGGACCCGCTCTAGGGATTAGATCAATAGAGAAATTTATGTCCTTGCTTGGTGGCAACTCGGGTATTTCATCAAGAAATATGTCGACATATTCCTCCACTACTAGAATACTTCTGATCAACTCGGTGGTACTCTTCTTTTCTCCTTGAGCCACTATCATGAAACAAGTAGCTCCATCTTCCATCTCCTTCAAGACTCTGTGAGTTGAGATCAACTCAATCCCCTCCAATTCTGGGAACACCACTCTGTGCCGTCCATAATTAATGACTATGTGATTGCTTGACAACCAGTCCATTCCCAATATGACGTCCAGTCCCTCCAAAGGCAAGCATATAAGGTTCACCTTGAATCGCCTACCCTCTACTTCTACCGAGCATCAAACACAGGTATAATTTGTTGAAACCTGTCCAAATGCTGGTGTCGAGACTATTAACTCGCATCCCAAGTCACGAGTCGACAATCCCAGCTTCTTCACGCAGTCGTGAGATATGAAGGAGTGTGAAGCTCCTGAATCAAATAAGACCAAAACCTGATTACCCAACAATATACAATAGTCGAGTATAAGACTACCTGATTGGGTGGCCTCTATGCTGGTCATGGCAAAGACTTGGCCTGCTGCTCTAGGCCTCTCTAACGAGGGTAGCTGAGGTCGTGCTCCGGTAGTAGTCTTCTTATTAAGACACTTGTTAGCAAAGTACCCCGACTGATCACAAGCATAACACTTGTGAGTGCTAGTACTGCTTCCCCACTGTCCGTCGACTGAGTACAATCTCTCCTCAAGTGCTCTCCTCCACAGTTATAGCACCGTAACTTTTGCGAAGCTGACTGGGGTTGACTCTAGGGCTTCTTCTGTTGTCTGCCTTAGTGTTGGTCTTTTGGGGTCGATTGACCCTGCTGGGCCCCATCTCCAGCTGCTCAACGCTCTTGGCCTGCTCGACCAAGACAGGAAACTCCCTGACCCTCAACGGTACAATGAAGTGCCTCAGTTCATGCTTTAAGCCGCCTTCAAATTTCTTGCAGCGCCACTCCTCAATAACTGCATGTGAGTAAAACCTCGCCAGATACTCAATCCGCTCCATGTATGCCTGTACTGACATAGTCCCCTGTTGCAGGGTGAGGAACTCAGCTTTGCGCTTATGTTTAGCGCTGTCGGGGAAATACTTCTCCTGTAACCTTTTCTTGAAGTTGACCCAATTCACCTCCTCCTCGCGGGTCTGCATCTGTTGCTGCATCCCCATCCACCAATACTCTGCATTAGTCACCAGCAAAAAGGTGGCAAAAGTAAGCTTTTGGGCCTTTATACACTCAATCACCCAAAATATCTTCTCACATTCACGCAACCATGCATCTGCCTCATCCGGGGTGGCCTTGCCACTGAATTTCGTTGGCTTATGACGCATGAAATCTTCCATCGTCACCGGTCTGACTGGTGGAATCATCGCCCTCGGCTGCGCTATAACAGGCTGCATCGTGTCCACCATCCTATGGATTGCATTCGCAATCTCGTCATCCCCAACGGTATTTCTGCGCCTCATATTTGCCATTGCCTGTGCACGCCACATTTTTCAGCTGTTAACATAAACAACTTAAATTATAACAAAATAATCAATTCCTATCAATCAATAACACAACACATATTCACAGACAAAACGCGACAAGCTCACTCCCCAAGTTTCCCAAAAACTTAAAACTTTCGCTCTGATACCAAATGTAACATCCCTACTGGAAATGACTTAATTAAAAATAAATAAATAAGAAATTGAAATCAACATCGTCACTTTTATTATTCCCAAATGCGGAAAATTTTAAAATATTTTTCAATGCGACATAATTTAAACATAACTAAATAACAATTGTATTACAAGTTTTTAAAATCCAACATAATGAAATAACATCATAAAAATCCCTATCTCAAGAGCCCCCAAGCTAGCCTTCTCTTTGTCTCTATGCATCACCATCATTACCTGTAGCATCATCTGCTCCCGTATAAAGAATTACACGAACATCGCCAATCACAAACAGAAAGGGTGAGCTTATAAATAATTAATAACATATAATATAACCGGATAAAAAAAATACACCCATCTAATTCATCTAGTTAGTTCTTGGCCAAGACCTTAATATCCCAAGGCTTTTCAACCTTCAATTCACACAAACAGTTAGCCATGAACTCAGGATTTATGATGCTCACACGAACTTGCCCGCTCATGGTCTTGCCTCTATGAACCTCCCCGCTCGTAGTCCTGCTCTACGGACCTACCCGCCCGTAGTCTAACACACGTGATCCACCAGCTACGTACCTCCCCGCACGCAGCATCTCTCAAGTGTGAGCACGAAACATACGAACCTACCTCGATTATATCCCCACACGAGAGTAACAGGATATGAACCTCCCTACTCATATCATCACTGTTCACCACCATCCATCAATTCACAAATCATATTATATTTAAACAAAAAATACAAACTTCTACTATTCAAAAGACATTTAACTTTGAAGAAGAATAACCAACACCTGCGGAACATACAATAATGTCAATGCCAATAATATTAAAGGAAAAACTAACTTCAAGTAAAACATTTTTAGAACCCAAAATGTTAAATATGTACAAAAATGCCAAATATAATTTTTGTAGCGAACAAAACAAGATTGGTGTAGGAAAATCTTGTAAAGTAGATACCTGCAATAATCACAATTGAACTGCAATAATCACAATTGAAGAGAGTAAAAATACAAGAAATTTTACTCCATACACATGTTACAAACCAAACATCATAGAACAAATGACAACCACGATAAGGAAAACAAATATTTAACTAACATGAGACCAGTATGGTTGCAACCATAATACAATATAAGCAAAACACAGTTTTTTCCTTTCTTTTTTTCTTGCTACCACTGCAACAATTCAAATAAAGACAAAAAATATTATTATATTAGTACAATTATTGAAGATCTAAAATCTCACCTGTTACTTCAAATAAAGGCAAAAAATATTATTATATCCGTAAAATTATTGAAGATATGTGATCTTACCAATAATAAAGTATCGTAAGATCATCAAATTTTTTTTGAAAGACGAATTAGATTATTTTGGTTACTGGATGGAGCTGAATAATATACCATAAAATAAATTAACCAAACAAAATCTAAAAAACTAAAAACTCACATTTTCAGAGTACCCGTTATTTGTGTTTGATGAACAACACCACACACTACAAAACAAAAAATTGTAAATATAATTTTTGTAAAAAAAATTCCTAAAACCCAAAAAACAAAGATATACAAAATCAAACATTATTAACTTCTCTTCATCCCAAGAATAGGTTTACGAAACACTTGAGAAACCTAAAAAGATTTATGAAAATGAACCCGAAACATCAAAATAAACCTTCAAATAACAACACGGATAACAATACATATGCAAAAAAAAAAGAACAAACCAAAAACCACTCAAAAGTTATTACCTTTCTTCAAGGTTAATTAAAAGAAAACAAAAAAATTGCAAGAAAAGAGTTCTGGAAGTCATTTTAGAATAGAAATGTTGATATAAAGGAGTGTTTTTTCGTGTTGAGAATTTTCGAGTTGAAAATGGAGAAGATCGAAAAAGGGTTGTGATGATTTTTTTTTTTAAATGGGGTGTTGATAGGTGAGTAATTATAGAGATGGAAGAGTTGAATGGATGAGTGCAGAGGCGGGAGACGCAAATATACAAAAACCAAGCTTCACGTGCTCTTGATTTAAAAGGCAATGAAAGGCATAATAATAATAATATGAAGAATAAAAGTTGCAAGTAGAGATGGCAAATAAACTCGTCCCCGTGGGTATTGCCCGAACTCGTCCCCGTTTTGACGGGGAATCCCCGCATTGACTGGGTATGGGTATGGGTATGGGGAATCCCCGACTTTTTCAATTGGGTATGGGGATGGGTATGGGGATGTACATATCCCCGCCATATTACCCGT
>Ga0209389_1000742_pt1 | contig 20498 bp, 21 predicted proteins | sample CowpearedBW_FD_187526 | JGI IMG/M metagenome (GOLD analysis project Ga0209389, IMG submission 187526) | Root nodule microbial communities of legume samples collected from California, USA - Cow pea red BW (SPAdes) (version 2) | ecosystem: Host-associated > Plants > Roots > Nodule | place: USA...
CCTGGCGCTCCTCCTGGATGGGGAGCGCATCAATATCGCCGCGCACCGCGATCGATCTTTTCGGACCGGAGGCGGCACCTTCGATGTCGACATAGAGACCAGTGTTGTGAAAAACCTTCGCGCCGTCGAGGCCGAATCTCTGAAGTATGCTGCGAATCCGCTCCTGTGTCTTCCATTCTGCGTTAGAGAGTTCAGGCTCGCGATGCATGGCGTGGCGAAGCTCACTCACTGCCTCGCGCTCGGCCTCCGAGAGAAAGGTATTGCTGCGTGTGTTCATGTTGCTTGAACCTTCATTTTCATCTCAAATGAGCCGCTCCGCAGGTCTTCGGCGGTGCGAAAGAGGAATAGTTGGAAGCGTAGATCAGGTCACAGGAGGGCGCCAGCTCGAATCCGCCGCCCGACCGCCCTGCCATTCACACACGCGATGCTGCTTGTTCAGATCGCGCTGTCTCTCAACCTACCGGATCAACCAACGCCATAATCGGCGGTGATTGTTTGTTGATTGGCCGCCGTCGCCTTCAGACCCAGTCCGCGCAGAAAGAACGTGCAACTCCAGACCGTCGGGGGAACGCTTACCACATTGGCTAAAGTGAACTGTCATTCATCACGCAGACTTGCAGGTACGATCAGCGCATCGACCGCGACGGCGCCCTGTTTGCGAACAATAAGCGGATTGATGTCGATCGATTGAATTTGGTCGCCGAGGCTTCGCGCGATCGCATCGAGGCGTCTCACGGCACCAATCAGGGCTTCCGTATCAAGTGCCGGAGCGCCGCGGAACCCGCGCAGGAGCTTTTGTACTCGCAGTTCGGCGAGCATCTGTTCCGGCTCGCCGACTCGGAGACCTGCAGGACGGAGAGCCGCGTCCTCCATGATCTCCGTCCAGATGCCGCCTTGGCCAACCAGCACGAACGACCCGAGGACAGCGTCGGTCTGTAGACCGAGGATCATCTCGAGTCCGTCTCGTACGTACGGTTGAATGATAAGGACTTGCGAGCCCGCCGCGAAGAGCTTTGCAGCTGCTACCGACAACTCCTGCGCGTCCCTCAGGTTCGTTATCACGCCGGACAGCTCGGTTCGATGCAGCACCCCCGTGTCACCAATTTTCGCGACCACGGGATATCCAACTTCGTTTGCCGCGCCGATCGCAGCCTCAACGGTTGATACGAAACGGCTCTCCACGACCGGTATGCCGGCAGCGGCGAGGAAATCGAGAGCTGGCTTCCCTGAAAACGGCTTCCCTCCGAAATCGTGCAGCCGTTTCGCCATGGCGACTTTGTCGATCGGCGGCTCGGCTGCCATCGGGGGCACAGGCCGCGTCCACGTCACGGCGCGATCGAAGGCGCGGAAAACCTCTCGTTGACCCAGAACCATGACATTCTTGTCTAGGAAATCCTCGACCTTCCCAGACGATATCGAACCATCCACCGGCGCTACCAGCGTAACGGGCTTGTCCGTCGCCGCGGCGACTTCCACAGCGCAGGCACCCCACATTTCTTCTAACGCACCGTTCTCACCAGGGTGATTCGGATCGTGGCGAACAGCGAAGATGTCAACGTTCGGGTCGCTTGCGATCGCCTGAAAGATCTTCTTGGAGCCCTCCTCCACGTTTTCGATGCCCCAAAAGTCCAACGGGTTCCTGCAGACGAGATTCGCGGGCAAGAGGCGGCCAATCGATTCGACCGTCTGCGGCTGGAATTCGGCATAGCGCACCGCTTCGCACTTCTCCAACTCGTCCGCGTACATCTGCACGAGTCCGCCTGACGGACAGACCACACCCAACCTGCCTTCACCAAGAGATCGTCCGGTTTGCGCAATCATGACGGAGGCGAGCAACTCTTCGAACGTATCGACCTGCACCACACCGTGCCTCTTGAAGAGCTCGCGATAGAATTGATGTGGTGCGGTGAGCGCGCCTGTATGCGCAGTTGCGAGCTCTCGAGATGCCTCCGAGCGTCCCGGCTTCAGCAAAATCACAGGCTTGCCGGCGGCCCGCGCTCGGTCGCATTCGAAGAAGAAGCGCTCCGGCTCGCGGATCGTTTCGATAAAACCACAGATGACGCGCACGTTCGGATCGTCCACGAAGTAGCGCAGGAAATCGGCACCACCAGTGACGGCTTCGTTTCCACAGACGATGGCGTGGCTCCAACGCACGCCACGCCCACTTCCAAATAGAGCGAGTCTTGTTCCTCCTCCTTGCGAAATAAGGGCAACATTCCCTGGACGACGGACTTCGAATTTCGACATATTGAGATGCACGCGGTCAACCCAGTTGATCACTCCACTGGAATTCGGACCGAGAACGGCCATACCCGACCTTCGCGCTATCTCCACAATCCGCGCCTGCGCTGCCGCCCCCTCCGCTCCGGCCTCCGCGAATCCGATCTCCACGACCGCCGCCGCCCGCACTCCGAGGTCTGCAGCCTCTTCAAGCGTGGCGACCGACGCCTCACGATTTCGCATTATGAGTACCGCATCCGGCACAAACGGCATACTTTTGAGGGACGGATAGCATGGGTAACCCGCGACCTCGTCGTACTTGGGATTCACTCCAGCAACTTTTCCCGAGTATCCAATTCGTTGGTATTGCTCGAGAGGTCCACGAGCCGAGCCGACGACGGCGACTGACTTCGGTCGGAAGAGTGCAGATAGAGCGCTTTCGCTCACTGGCGTCAATGTCGTGGAACGGGACTTCAGGAACATCATCTTTGCCTACAAATCAGTCGAGAGCTTCTTGGCAGAGAAGTCGAGCATTCAGACTGTAAGACGTATCGACGACGACAAGCTGCAAGATTCGCGGCAATCAGAGAAAATCCTGCAAAATGACAATCTGTAACGCAGCACCTTCCCAGTGGGCGCAAAGGACGGGAACAAGCGACATCGCGCCTTGCCTCATGTATCAATGCGAATGCCCCCTCGGCGCATACTCGCCCTCTCATCTGAGTGAGTCATCCTCCCATCTCGGCTTGCGCTCGGTCCGCGCGCGGTCATCGGACCTCGAACGGGCCTCACGTTTCTCTATGTGGATGCTTGCTACGCAGAGGACCTTTTGTGACTCACGTACGTGCCCGATCACCAATGCTGAGACAATGTTTTGCCGCGCGGCAATCAGGATGGAAGTGGAGCGTCAATCGGGATGAGAGAGCGTCGCCGAGCTCGTGACGCAGGGAGGGCGTAGCCCGACCGAAGTTACGAGCTCGGCGACGGCGCGATCCACAAGGGACCGCGCCGTCTGGTGATCGCGGCCGGCTGGTTATGCAAGTGGTTCTTCCGCCAAGAGGAATCACTCGCTTGCCAGGCCGACACATTACCGATCACCAGATGAGGCTCTACATGAAGTACCGTCAGACCGATACCCCGCCAGTGGCCGCCGCCAAGGCGTCGTTCAGCACGTCAACCGCTTATCGGATGGAGAAGGATCCCCGCCTTCCATCGCGGAAGAAGGGAGCCCGCGGCAGTCGCCGGCCGGATCCCTTGGCCGGCGTATTTGAGGCCGAGGTCGTGCCGATGCTGAAGGCCGCGCCCGGCGTGCGGCCGATTGCGATCTTCGAAGAGATCTTGCGACGGCACCCTGAACTCGGGACCGGCATTCGCCGCACGCTGGAGCGCCGGATCCGGGCCTGGCGGGCGATCCACGGCGAGGAGCAGGAAGTGATCTTCCGCCAGACCCACGAGCCCGGCCAGGTCGGCCTCTCCGACTTCACCGACATGGGCGAGCTGGGCGTCAGCATCGCCGGAGCGCCGCTCGATCACCGCCTCTACCACTTCCGGCTGGCCTATTCCGGGTTTGAGCACGCCCATGTCGTGCTGGGTGGCGAGAGCTTCGTCGCCTTGGCCGAAGGGCTGCAAAATGCCCTGTGGTCGCTCGGCGGCGCGCCGCGGGAGCATCGGACCGACAGTCTGTCGGCCGCCTTCTGCAATCTCGATCGGAACGCGAGGGATGATCTGACGCACCGGTACGAGGATCTTTGTGCCCATTACGGCATGCGGCCTTCCCGCAACAACCGCGGCATCGCCCATGAGAACGGCGCGATCGAGGGAGCCCACGGCCACCTCAAGCGGGCGATCCTCGACGCGCTGCTGCTGCGCGGCACCGCCGACTTCGATGACCTTGCCGCTTACCGCGGCTTCATCGACGAGATCGTCAGCCGCCACAATGCCCGCAACGCCAAGCGGATCGATGCCGAGCGCGCCGTGTTGCAGAGCTTGCCGCATCGCCGTACCTCCGACTACGAGGAGGTGATCGTCCGCGTGACCTCGTTCGGCGGCTTCACCTTACGCAAGGTGTTCTACACGGTGCCCGTCACGTTTGATCGGCCACCGGCTGCGGGTGCGGCTCTACGACGATCGCCTCGACGTGTTCGTCGGCGGCACCCACCTCGTCACCCTGCTGCGCGGGCGGCCACATCCCAACGGCAAGCACGACCAGGTCGTCGATTATCGTCACGTGATCCATTCCTTGCGGCGCAAGCCGATGGCGCTTCTCAATCTGGTCTATCGCGATCGGCTGTTCCCGCGTGAAGCTTACCGCCGCGCCTTCGACTCCTTGCGCGAACACTTGCCGGACAAGAAGGCCTGCCGGATCATGGTCGATCTGCTCGCACTCGCCCATGAGCGCGGCTGCGAGGCCGAACTCGCCGATCAGCTCGCGGCTGACCTTGACGCCGGCCGACTACCCGACGCGCGCTCACTTCGCCCCTGATCCCGCCCACGTGCCGAACGTCGTGGTGCATCTCGCGCCGCTCGCCACCTATGAATGCCTCATCGGTACCGCCGAGATCGGAGGTGCCGCATGAGCACGGCCACCCCCGTCGACACCGCGCGCCTCAATCTGTTGCTCAACGAGCTGCGGCTGCCACCATCAAGGTGCTCTGGCCGCAATTTGCCGAGCAGTCCGACAAGGAAGGCTGGCCGGCGGCCCGCTTCCTCGTCACCATTGCCGAGCACGAGATCGCCGAACGCGGCCGCCGTCGCATCGAGCGCCACCTCGTCGAGGCGCGGCTGCCACCCGGAAAGACCTTCGACAACTTCGACTTCGAGGCCGTGCCGATGATCTCCAAGGCGCAGGTCTCCGCGCTCGCCGCCGGCGACGGTTGGCTGGGCAAGGGCGCCAATCTGCTGCTGTTTGGCCCGCCCGGCGGCGGCAAGAGCCATTTAGCGGCAGCGATCGGCTTGGCCCTCATCGAGAACGGATGGCGCGTCCTGTTCACCCGGACCACCGATCTCGTGCAGAAGCTCCAGGTCGCCCGCCGCGAGCTCAATCTCGAGGCCGCCGTCAATCGCCTCGATCGCTTCGATCTCCTGATCCTCGATGACCTTGCCTACGTCACCAAGGATCAGGCCGAGACCAGCGTGCTGTTCGAGCTCATCAGCGCACGCTACGAGCGGCGATCGATGCTGATCACCGCCAATCAGCCCTTCGGCGAATGGAATAAGGTCTTCCCGGACCCCGCCATGACGCTCGCAGCTATTGATCGGCTCGTTCACCACGCCACCATCGTAGAGATGAATGTCGAAAGCTATCGCCGCCGCACTGCGCTCGAACGCAAACGTGGACCAGGACGACCGCCCTCGCACGCGACACCGAAAACTGTCGCTGATTGACGCTCCGCGACAATCAGCCTTCAATAAAGCCCTTGCGCGCGACAGTGTTCGCGGCAATCATCACCACGCCGCGACACTGAACTCGCCATCCTGATTGTCGCGCACTTCCCATCCAGATTGTCGCGCTATATTGTTTATTATCCTGCTCAACAGCAGCTCGCGAGGTCATGAACGAATGTCGCGGCCGATATGTGTGGCCGCCATTCGTCGCGGTATGCTTCCTGCGCCAAGCAACGATGCGCTTTGACAGTTCAGTTTGGAGCGGCGACGTCACCAGATCGACACTAAGGTGACTGGTCGTGATTACGTCCGGGAGGTTACGGCACGATCCATGTCGCCTACGACTCTGTTAATCAGTACTCCGACAGTGCAGTGGTGTCGGCGAAGTCGAATATCCGCTCAAATAATAGAGAGTGACCATCAACATTGTAATAGGGCCTGGTACGAGCTGCCGTGCCGAAGGACTGTGCTCAGCGTAACGTCGATCGGATTGCCCTGACCCTCGCGAATGATCTTGAGCTTTCTGTATATCTGCACGTGGTAGGTACTGGCGTTGCAACTATCCTTGTGAATTTCTTTCAGGATCGCACTCGCGGTGAGAGCTTAAGGCCTGCGCAACTGGACCCATTGGGGATCAGCACCGAGAGGCAGCCAGCTCGTCAGCGTATCCACGAAAGTCTTCGGATAAGCCATCTCGCGATCGAGCTTGTGCCAGCATTTGCTAGGAAACTGGGCGGACAGTTTGGCGACAGCGGGCGGATCTCGGCGTGATTGCCTTGCTCACCGCGTATGGTCATTGGAAGCCCTGCTTCGAAGCCCGCCCCTTACATGCCTATGCAAGACATGACGATTGGGGTTGCCATGTTAGAGGCTATCGGAAGTGGCGTATGAAGAGCAGGTGTGACGGGAAGCGTCGACGGTTGCAGATGCCACGCAGGCGCTCCGAGCGCCGACGCAGCATCTCGACCGTGGTCAGCATGGCAATGAAGAACAAGAACAGTCGGTGGCACCGGCAATAATGGTCGGACTGATCTCCTCGCGGATGCCCGAAAACATGACCTTCGGCAAGGTCCGTTGCTCGACGCTTCCTACAAAGAGGACGAGCACCAGCTCGTCGGAGGTGCCGAAGGCGAAGAATGCACCGGAGATCATGCCCGGCAGGATAAGCGACAGGTGACTTTGAAGAAAATGCTGATCGGCGGTGCACCAAGCCCGGCTGCACGGATTAGTGAGTAATCGAAGACCCTTGAGGATTGCGGGCGTTGCGGCCGTGACGTCCCCATTGTTTTTGGCGAAGCCAAGTTGAGCACAGCACATCGAACAATGGACTGCTTCGATCTACTCACGGTAGATAGGCGCCATGGCCTTCCGTGCATCGTCATTTTACGGCTTCTCGCTAATCATTTCGCGAGCCAGACATTGAAGCGCTGTCGCAGCTGATCATCATGCCCCAACCAGAAATCAGCGTCGTGCATCAAAGCATTGGCCATATGTTCCGGCTCGGTCGGAAGGTAGGGCTTCATGGCCGGATCAACCATCGCCATTGCGTCGCGGTTGACGGGCGCGTACGGGAGGATATGAGTCAGGAGCACCTGCGGCTGAGGAGTGGCGGAGTATGCTAGGAACTTGTAAACCGCATCGAGCCGCGGAGATCCCTTAGGAATGAGCTAAGAAGCCGGCTCCTGGATTTGCGTGTCCCAAACAAGCTCAAAGGGCTTCCCAGAGTTCTTGACCGCATCGTAGAAGCGGCCGACCGGAGCCGGGACCATGACGACTCCGCCATCGGCCAGGAGTTGCATCGCCTGGGCGAAGCTCGTATACCAGACCACGTCCTTCTTGATCGTGTCGAGCTTCCGGAAGGCGCGGTTCATCCCCTCGGATGTACTGAGCACCTTGTAGACGTCCTTGACGGAAACACCGTCGGCCATCAGGGCCCACTCCAGGGTCTTGTCGGGAATTTTTCTTAGTCCGCGCTTGCCGGGAAACTTCTGCAAATCAAAGAAGTCCGCGATATTCTTCGGGCCGATCGGTAGCCTGCTCTTGTCATAACCGACCACCTGTCCAGTGATGTTGTACGGCACCAAGCAGTCCGACTCCTGCGCGCCAATTAACTTCGACCGATCGACGCCTATTCGCTTCCAATCGATCGTCTCGAGAAGACCTTCCGCACACATCCGAATGGCCGCCTGTACGGAGCCGTCGACCACATCCCATGTTACGGAACCAGACATGACCATGGCGCGGATCTTCGCATCTTCGCCGTTGTATTCATCTTTGCGACAGCTACCCCGGATTCGTTGGAAAAAGGCTCGAAATAGGCCTTGCGTAAGGCTGCCTGGTATGCCCCCCGTATGAGGTAATCGTCAACTGGTCGGCCGCGAAAGCATGCCCGACCGGCACCAGTGTGCCTGCTACTAAGCCAGCAACTGCGCTGGCGACCGTCAAGAGCATCTTCATCGTCTTGCATCCTTGTTACGGGCGCGTTTAGCGCCCATACACCCGCAATCGGAAAGATCAATCGTTCGCCCAAGATCAGATGCCAGAGTTGGGCCCGGGCGCGGTGTAGCGCTCTTGAGCGTCACAAGCTACGAAACGTCTAAGTCAAAACCCTGCGATCAATGCTGCAGAAATTCTGCAAAATGAGCGGCATGTTGTGCAGTTTTGTCGCAATCGCGCATCCCTCCGCTTGCGTGGGGAGCGAGCTGTTCGCGGTCGGCCGCGTCTCCCCACGAGGAGGCAAAGAGAACGGAAGCCCCCTTCCAAGCTCGGTTCAGCTCCTCGCCTTTTCATGCAGGGGTCGGAATCAAGCATCGGAGCAGCGGCCGCATGTTGGCGACGGAGTCGATCACGTCCGAAACTTACGCTCTTAGGCTCGACTATAGCACGGTTCTTGGCTCGCCGGCTCATCTTCGGTGACATTGATCCCGGTCGCCTTTGTAAAAGGCACAAAAAGGGCCTTGCGCTGGGCCGCCTTTACGGCTCTGCCCTAGGCGGTGTGGACTCTAAGATTCCCTTTTAGGAGCAAATCAGATTCAAAGCTGCTTTTCGGGAGCGAAAAGACAGCACGAAACTATCTCGCCGTGGTCACCCTCATCGTCTTATGGATCCGATAAGTGTCCACACCACCTAGGCAATGATTGTCAGTTGATCGCCGGCGGACGCAGGCTCTACCAACAAAAGGATGGCCTCATCATCTCACTCTTTCCCCGCCATGCGGTCCCAGCACTGAAGCGGCGCGGCCAACAGCTTGAGCAGCGCCGTCGGCGGCCGTCCCGGATGCGCCGGGGTTCAAGCGCCGAAAATGCTCCGTCTTCCTGTCGATGGTGATCGCTGTGCCGGATCGAGCCGCGCCAGGCCTTTGGAATTCAGCAGCTTGATCACAAAAATCATCATGGCCGCATACCGAGACGTCGGCGCGCGGCGCCCGAGTAGATTTCGGTTGAGTCTTATCCGCAGAAATTGAGGCACCTCTTCCTGGAACGCCGATGTTATCAAAAAGCATGCGATGAGCTGACCGATCGCACTAACGCGCTTCCTCACTCATTCTTGGCCCCCACCAAGCTTTGCCCTGGCTTGTTGCAGCACACTACGAATACCGACAACGCCGACATCACGCAGGGCCATCAATCTCGTCTGCCCGTCCGCACCAATAGTGCTCGTGACCTGCTCGGCATAGGCTTGCATCAACTCATTATCAGGCTGAAAGCTCGCGGGAGCCATATAGCCGCTCTTCATTTCACGATCGAGACCTTGCACGAACTTGCCGTATAGGGAGGGATCGCGCGCGCCGAGAAAGAATACCGACGACGGGCCCATGACAGCCCAACGTATGGCCGGGCCGGCGGCGATAGCCCGGTCGATGGCCTCAAGGTCGGCCACGCCTTGCGACATTAAGTACAGCACTTCCCTAAGAACGGCGTACTGGATACGGTTTCCGATATAGCCGTCGATCTCACGCTCGAGTTCGACCACTTCGCAACCGGTCGACCGATAAAACGCGGAGGCATCGGCCGCCGCCTGCCGGGCACCTTCGCCTCCGGCGATTTCGACAAGCGGCACAAGGAAGGGTGGGTTGAAGGGATGGCCAATGAGAATGCGTTCGCCATGCTGCGCCCGGCTTCTTAAGTGAGCCGCAAGAAAGCCCGAAGAGCTCGACGCAATGACAACATCGGGCGCCGTAATTGCATCAATTTTTGCAATCAGAGCGATTTTTGCATCGATGTTTTCCGTAGCACTTTCCTGTACAAAATTGGCGCCATCGAGCGCTTCCTCAAAATTGGTCATGAAGCGCACGCGCGACGGCGAAGCGCTGGGCGCCATCCCTAATTCGATGAGGGCTGGCATAGCCTTCGCAAGACTTTCTCTAAGATAGCTCTCCCGCTCAGCAGCCAAGTCATATACCACGACATCAAGGCCAGCTCGCATGAAGTGTGCGGCCCAGCCAGCGCCGATCACACCGCCGCCGATACAGGTGACCTTAGCGATCTTGCTGGTGCTCGGGATTTCGGATCTTGACATTCGGTAACTCCAGTTGTGAAGACTCACGCTGAAACGAGATAGGGGCATTGATGGTCAGCACGCCGTGCGCGGCGGCCCTTAAGAGCGCGATTTCAGGCTTGTTTTCCGGTGTCGCCCCGCATGCAACCGCGCCAGCTCCAGTAAGCGCACTCGCCCTGCCCTGTACCGCCGCTTCCGCTGCGCATGTGGACATGAATCAGCATTGGCCCGCCAGCGGCGACCGGGCGGCCGTCATCCTTTCGCGCGATAGCATGGAAGAGGTGAAGGTTCTTATCGCTCCCGCAAATTGTCGGCGGCGTACAATTCACGGCTCGCGAAGTAATTGCCGCATTTTGCGCGGTATTCGTTGTCGATGCCACTGAGCTGGAGGTAGCGGCTCTCAGTGATGAGGCCGTATTGGTCGACGCAGTCTGCCGGCAACTGTAGGTTCGCCGCCTCGATCGGCCTGGAGCCGCTCCTATCCGGTGCAAACGTTGACCTCTCAAACATAAAATTCGAGCTCGCGCACCTTTCCGGCCTGGCAATCTGCACCCAATTCTCCAACGGTCGCAGTTGCGGCACGGTTGCTTGGGAATAACGCGGCCGGGATGATGGAGCCGTCTCATTCCAACGATGATATCGGCCCGCCAGGTTCGAATATCACTGATATAAACTATCGCAGAGCAGAAATCCTGCACCAGATTGGCGAAACGCGGTCCAAGGAGCACTTGTGCGGTGGCAGCCCGCATATGGCTCCCTCACACTGGTCGAAATTCTGCATCGCGACCGGCTGCAGGGCAGCCTGTTCGCGTGAGCTATGGCGCCATTCGAAGGTAATGTGCGATTACTTTGACGCATTGTTGTCGGCACCATCGCCGCAGCAAGGAATCGTCTTCGTCGGCATGAAGCCGCGCAATTCCACGAACTGGACGCACAATTTCGGCAGCGTTTCGTCCCAAATCGAGGAAATTCGACGTTGAGGCAAGGCTAAGTTGAACTGATCCTACCATTGTGGTGTTGGGCATCGAAATGGCCTACGCGAGCGCAAGCTATCTTCAAATCCTGGACCGTGAACGTGAGCCCAGCCTGATGCGGCCGAGGCTTGGCCCGCTGATGGCTGCACCTGCTTGCGAGAGTCGTTCCAGGAGGGCCTCTCAGAAGGCTCATTACCCTTCTGACCGCCGTAACATGTTCGACCCCGCGGCCGCCCCAGCGACGTCCGGCGCATGCCAAATCTAGGACCTTGGGTGGGCACTCGAAGTGCTCCCACAAAGCCATGGCGGTCTATTGCAGCGACCTCGCCTCCCGAGACATCGGATTGGGACCGCCTATCACGATGCGCGTCAGACCATATTCACCGATGTCGGCTTCGACTAGGTCCGCAAAATCGGCGCCGCTCTCGCCCCGACCGCCGCGCGCATTCTCGTCCTGCGACAACGGCGAAGCAGTTGCAGCTCGACCTCAGTGAGGCGAACGTTGAAGCGCAGCGCGATCGAAGTGGGAGCATGTTGTGAGTATCGGCTGCGCCGGAGCGCGAGTGCGATGAGCGAGGCAATCCAACCGCTTTTGCTGCCTCAAAGCACGATTCTTTAGGTTCAGCTCGGGGGTGACCCCTACAGTATCAACAAAGGAGCTATTGATGTCTCGAAAAGTCATCGTCACATGTGCAATCACCGGCGGGAGTTCTGCGGTCCTAGCCAAACATCCAAACATTCCCAAGACGCCGTCAGAAATTGCAGATGCTGCATTAGAGGCTGCGAGAGCAGGGGCCGCAGTCGTCCATATTCACGTCCGCGAGCCGGAAACCGGAGCCCCGTCGAACAGATTCGAACTGTATGAACAGGTCGTCAAGAAGCTCAGGGACGCGGCCACCGATGTCATCATCAACTTGACCTGCGGAATGGACGGAGCGCTGATGCTTGAGTCGCTCGAACCAATAAAAGTCAGCCAAGCGAGCACAGTTAAGAATTCGAAGGGGCGCTGCATCCACGCAATCAAACTTCAGCCAGAGCTTGCGACCCTGGATTGCGGCCCGATGAACTTTGGCGAGAGCTTGTATATCGCACGCATGTCCGACCTCCGCGAGATGGCGACCCTTATGCGAGACGCCGGTGTCAAGCCCGAGCTCGAATGTTTTGAGCTAGGTCACATTGAATACGCCAAAAGGCTAATATCGGAAGGCACGATTGATGCTCCCCCGCTGTTTCAGTTCTGCCTCGGCACAGGATATGGCGCTCCCGCTGTACCGATTGTGATGCAGGCAATGCGAGAGGTGTTGCCCCCAGGGGCCATCTGGGCTGGATTCGGCTGCGGTGCCGACGAAATGCCTGTGGTAGCACAGCTGGTCGCATTGGGCGGGCATGTCCGGGTTGGATTGGAAGACAACATCTATCTTCGACGGGGCGTGCTGGCATCCAATGCGCAGCTCGTCGAGAATGCAGTTGGAATCATCGAGCGCATGGGCGCCAGCGTCGCCGCACCGGCCGAGGCGCGGAAAATTCTTGGAGTTACGAAGCGCGGATAGTACCATTCTTCGGCGACTGCAATGTACGGCGCCTGGCCGAGGACATCCTCGACCAGGCGGAGTCGCCCGTCCCGCCGTGGGATTTCCGTCGAGCCTACGACTAGTCCAAAAAGACACTCGCTGAATTTAGATCGCAATCGGCCGCAGCTATTGATCCGCGTTTTTCCGCCGCAGGAAACGCGTAGCCCGTTGAGTAAGTTACGAGTTCGCCAGCACTCCGCACGCTTACTGCAGGATTGGAGTGGCGCGCGAGATTTGCGTACTCGGTTTTGCGGATTGGGGCGTTGGCGAGGGGCAGTAGTAACCGCAGTGCTAAGCGGGTTCACCTTTATGCCGACCGGCTGACCGTCGTGGGCGACTCCGCTGGGGGCTCGCTGACCTTAGTGGCCGGTTATGACCCCACTGAGTCCCGAGGCCGTTAGAGTCTCGCGAGCGACCTGGGCCTCCAAGTGGAGGCCCTAGTTAGGGGCCGGGCGACTGCGGCATGAGGTATTGATGGCTCGGCCTCTTCCAAGCTCGAGAGTCTATCAAGGTGAAGACGGTCCCGCCGTCCTGGGTCGCTTCCACGCGCCATGTGGCGAAGCTCTTGCCTTCGCGAATCCGCTCCACTTTGCGAGTGAAAGGCTTGCGCACGTCGCCCGGTTGCAAGAATTTATCCGTGTACAGGATAAGGCGGCTTGGTCCTCGCGATCGGTCAACTGGGTGGACTCCATGGCTCGGGCCATGAACTATCTACCGAATACGTGACTCCAATTGAGGTCCATGCTCCGGCCGTGAAAGCGGTCGGTCTGTCGCGATGCTGTCGGGCTCGAGATCATTAAGCACATGTTCCAGTAACGCAGCTGCATCACTCTGCGAGGCCATTTAATTAGGCGTCCGTTTAGAACTGACGATGACTCAGACGAAGCGGGCGCAGTCAACACTTCGTCGTCCCGGAAGAGATCATTGCTGCTTAGGATGGACCTCGTTCCCGACACCGGATTTATGGCAACGTTATTGCCATAACGTAGGTGATAGTCACGAAGTTTGTCGAACCTCACCTGAAGCGGAATTCCTTCACGACCCATCGTCGATCAACGAGCAATTCCATTTCATCGATGAAATCGCGGACTCATCAGGCTCAGTCAAACCCTCAGCAACTTGCTGAAGCTTCCTAGGAGGTGACAGGAACGCATACACCATTGACTCCGGAAGCAGCTGGACTCGCCAGAAAGCCAATCGTTGCCGCGACCTCACTAACGTCGACGAAGCGCTTGGCCGGTTGCGCTGCGCGAAAACGCGCGACGACCTCGTCGGTGCTTACGCCCATAGTAGCTGCCTGAACTTCCAGCTGATCACGCATCATCCCAGTATCCATCCAACCCGGCGCGACCGCGTTGACGGTGAGGCCATGCGCAGCGCCCTCCAAAGCAGCAACGCGGACAAGACCTAGTACACCGTGCTTTGCAGCGGTATATGCAGCCTTGCCAGGGGCCCCGCCAAAGCTCGCGGTCGATGCCGTGACCACGATCCGACCGCCAGGGGACTTCGTCAAAGCCGGCCAAGCCGCTCTTATCGCGAAAAATGGTCCGTCGAGCATCACACCCCGAAGTCGTTCCCATTCAACGTCCGGCAATTGTTCGATCGGTGCGACGAACTGGCAGCCAGCATTGAGGACGAGAATATCGAGGCGTCCAGCAACCGCGAGCACGTGAGCGATCATGTCCCGATTTCCGCTCCCGGTGGCCAGGTCCGCGTGGAAGAGACCTTCGCCGGAAATATCTACGCCATGCACGTCCGCTCCGTGTTTGCGCAGTTCGGCCACGATGGCCTTCCCGAGGCCTCCGGCCGCTCCAGTTACCAGCGCGACCCGGCCTTCGAGTATGTACTGATCTGCATGGAATCGTCGTTGGTCGCCGTCGCGATCCGTCTTGCCTGCCATCTGCTTGTTCCTCTTCTGGGACGTGGAATTCTTCTCACCCTGTTTCTCTGGGAAACAATCGGTGCGATTTGCCCGTTTTGTGAGATCGATCCTAGTCTATATGGCATGTCGAGAATTGCTCATTAGTGAGGCGGACGGCGCGTTCAGTAGCGGCCGGGGTGTGACTGCCCAAGACCAGTGGGATCGGCCGCTGCAGAGGCGAACGCTCGCTGGAGGTCCATCCGGAAGAGGGGCACGTGGGAGACCCCGCACGATCAATCTCTTCTCCTAAGCCTTCTACTGCCCGAGCGAATCCAATCCAGAGTTACATTGCTCCGTGCCAAAGCCTAGAGTAGGGAGGATTAAGAAGCCAACGACGCAAGCCTCCTCCAAAACTTTCCTGGAATGTTCGAACGGAAGTTGGAGGCTGCCCGTCATCGCAAGGCGAATACGCGAACGAGGGCCGCAAGAGCTGTTAGTGGCGCGGGACAGACGCCGTTATTCATGCTGTGTTCCGTGAGCCAAACACGAGTTCCTCCGCTGAGTTGGCTACTTTAGGCTCTTCGTCATAATGCGCAGCAGTACGCGCACGACGTGTCCAGTGTCCCTCAGGTAGCTAATCGCCATGCCAGTCTCCAAAGTGTGCTAGCAAGTGCAACTTCAATCTCTCATGTTGCTCCGTCTGAGCCGCATCGGTTTCGAATATACTAAGTGGCGAGGCCCGAACGCTGCGAAAGCTCATCAAGAACTGCATAAATTCTGCAAGATAGAAGCAGCTTTACTGATTGATGACCTTCCGCCGCAGGTCGAGAACCTTCACGAGCGACCGATCCTTGGAGCGCTCGAGCCGGTCACGCGGGAACTGATTTGTGCTGCTGAGACAGCTGCGACTTGGCCAATTGTCCGCCAACTGCGAGCGCTCCGCACATCCTAGCGTTCGGCCTCTCACTGGACCGCTCCATCCGCTCGACGCAAGACGCACAGTTACCTGCTGTGACATCACATTGGCATCTTGAAGAGGGCCGATTGGAGAAAGACGCGAGGAGTCAGGATCCGCAGTGGCCCGTAAATGGGACGCTAGCCCCGAGCGGCGAGTCAAGTTCTTCGATGTTACGAGTCTCTGATGGTTCCCAGCCAGTTGCCGGACGGCACGCGGAAAGTATCGGCGGGTCCGAATCCCCGCGGCCCGCGATTTGGAATCACGTTCGTTGATCATGGATGTTCACCGCCGCAGCGCCCGCCTAGTGCAGGCACGGCAGCATGCAAGACTTGGTTGCGACGAATGCGAGAGCCGTTCGCCATCACAAGCGTTACGATACCGCTATTGCAAACGTACTTTCGCCGTGATTTGGTGAACATCGACGATTTCCTGCATTTTCGAGACTTTTCACGTCGAGTTTCACCTTAATCTTGGGAGGAGGCTATGCAATATGACCGTACAGATGCTCGCATACTGGAGATCGTTCAGAAAAATAACCGTCTTACATCCGAAATGATCGGTGACCTGGCCGGTCTCTCCGCTACCGCCTGTCAACGACGGCTGAAGAGACTCCGTTCGGAGGGAATTATCGAAGCCGACGTTTCAATCGTTTCGCCGAAGGCGGTAGGAAGACCAGTGCAGATGTTAGTGTTGGTCACCTTGGAGCGAGAGCGATCGGATATCATTGACAAGTTCAAGAAGGCGATTAAGTCGTCAACTGACGTTGTGAATGGATTTTACGTTACGGGCGACGCTGATTTTGTTTTGTATGTCACGGCTCGCACTATGGAAGACTATGAACAATTCACGCGGCGATTCTTCTATGAGAACTCGGACATCAAAGGCTTCAAAACGATGGTCATAATGGACCGGGTCAAAGCAGGATTTGCGATACCAATTGAGGCTATGGAGGAGGCCTGAGGCGGTTTTTGGTCCGACTGACTGCTCCATTCGAGTTCTTTTGCTACCCATTTACGAACGCAAGCAATGCGGTAAGAGCCCAAATGACGCGACCGCTCGTCAATTTGCCGACTGACAGCAATCCCAAGAGCTCTATGCCCGTCTTGTGGAGATAACGGAAACCGCGATCGAGATGCTCCGGCGCGACATAGTGGGCTGATGGTTCGGCCGCATCCAAAATCAGTATTGGCGCCCCCAAGTCAGAAGTTCTTCGACTCGTTGGCTGCTAATGCAGCCTAATTGAACCGGGCAGCGCTCACTCGCATAGGCGCGCTTATCTGCCTGACCGGCGTCGGCTTAGCCGAAACAGGCGGACGGTGGCTATTCGAGAGATTTCTGTGCATTTCGGTTTTGCCCTCCCAGTTGAGTTCTATCGAACATTGATCCGCCTCAAACCTTGGCTTGCGCGCTTTTTCATCGCTCACTTGCCCAGAATGCAAGAAATCCTCACTACGTATCCCCTACTGTGTGGGCAAGGCACGAAAGCAAAGAACTCGAGCTTTTAATTGCAGCTATCAAGCGAGATCCTCGCTCAGATAGCAGTTGCTTCGCGGTGTTCACGGATAAGACAGTTAGCAGTGTCGCAGTCGAGATCAGCGCCGAAAGACACACCACATCTGGCCACTTGGAGAGTTAGTCAGAGGCAACGGACCATCGTGGGCATCCGAAGGACGCCTTGCTCTTCGAGCTGGAGCGGCAACGAGACGCGCAGTTTGCTGCCAGTGGCCCGGCAAACGCAGGTGCCGATATGATTGATCAGCCCAAACTCCAGACACCCAGAGTCGGCAGCGTTCTCGCACCCCTGCGCTATTCCGCCTTTCGGTACATCTGGCTGGCGAGCGTGTTATCCAATTTGGGAATCCTGATTCGAGGGGTCGGCGCGGCTTGGGCGATGACGGAGATGACTTCGTCAGCTGACGAGGTAGCCCTGGTGCAGACGGCGACGATGCTCCCAGTGATGCTGATCGCGCTGCCAGCCGGTGCCATTGCCGACATGTATGACCGCCGCCCGGTGATGCTTTTTGCGCTTTTTATCGCGCTCTGCGGCGTGACCGGGCTAACGGCCCTTCAGTCGCGGGGCCTCAACACGCCGAATTTATTGCTGGTCTTTTGTTTTGTGGCTGGCAGCGGCGCGGCATTGATGAACCCGGCCTGGCTCTCCTCCGTCTCCGAACGGGTGCCGACCGACACGGTGCCGGCGGCCGTTACGCTAAATGGAATCGGCTTCAACATCGCGCGCAGTTGTGGACCTGCGATCGGGGGACTTGTGGTTGGGGCCGCGGGTGCGGTCGCGGCCTTTGCGCTCAACGCCTTGCTTTACCTGCCGCTGATGATGGCGCTGTTCCTTTGGGAACGGGTGGAAGAGCCGTCGCGGCTGCCGCGCGAACAGCTGAGCCGGGCCATGGTGTCGGGTGTCCGCTATATTGCGAATTCTCCGTCTATCAAGGTAGTGCTGATCCGCGCCGTGGTAACCGGCGCGATCGGCAGCTCGATCTTTGCGCTCCTACCGCTAGTTGCCCGTGATCTCTTGAGTGGTGGAGCGCAAACTTACGGCATCATGCTCGGCGCCTTTGGCGTGGGCGCCGTCATCGGGGGAATCAATGTCGGCGAGGTGCTTAAGCGCATGAGCAGCGAAGCCGCTTTGCGCGTGTGCATGCTTTCCATGGGCGGCGCGACCATAGCCGCGGCCCTAAGCCGCGAGCCATTGCTGACCGCGACCGCGCTTATTCTAGCCGGCGGGGCATGGACGGCGGCGGCCACATTGCTCGATATCGGTGCACAGCTTTCCGCGCCGCGCTGGGTGGCAGGCCGATCGCTAGCGGCCTATCAGGCGTCGTATTCCGGGGGCATGGCCTTTGGGAGTTGGGGTTGGGGCCGTCTCACGGATGCCGGTGGAGTTGAGACGGCGCTACTTGTCTCCGCCGGGCTAATGCTGCTCTCTCCGCTGCTCGGACTATGGCTTCGCATGCCGCGCATGAACTCCCGCGACGAGGCCGTGGATGTGCTTGCGGATCCCGAGGTGCGTCTTCCGCTCACCGATCGCAGTGGGCCGCTAGTGGTTGAGATAGAGTATCGCGTCTTACCGGCGAATGCGTACGCCTTTCACAGTACGATGCAGGAGGTGCAGTTGTCGCGCCAGCGCAATGGTGCTTACGGTTGGTCGATTGCGCGCAACATTGCAGATCCCGAGCTTTGGACCGAGCGCTATCACTGCCCAACTTGGCTGGACTATCTACGCCATCGCAACCGCCGGACCCAATCGGACCGAATTCTGGATCAGCAAGTGGAGACGTTCCACATTGGACCGGAACCAGTGCGCGTGCGCCGCATGTTGGAACGTCCGTTTGGATCGATGCGCAGGAAGAAAGGTGTGCCCGGCCGCGACGCGAACGAGATCCTTCGTTTTGATTCGAATCGAATCGATGGGCGCTGAGATACGTGCGGTTAGTGTCATCGAACGCAATGTAGTAGTTCAAGCCGCTGGTCACGCGAGAAGTTTGGCGCCGCTCGCGTATCGAATCAGCCTGCGCCTCAAGATGAGCGCTTGCTCATTCTGTGACATGCCAAGCCATGATTGAACTCTCTTCACAGAGGCTACAGCGAAAGCCGCCCTCCGGCAACAGATCGTCCGTTTCTTTGCAAAACATGCCGAGCCTGCACGGAAATAATCGAAGCAGTGCGACGAATAGGCTATGCGATCTTTTGTTAGAAAAGCCGATCGCCGAGAAGGGCGCAGTTGATTATGGCGTCGACCTCCCGCTCCGCTTCAAGATTCTCAAACCTCCGAACGGCCGGGCCGCAAGGCGACGTCAAAGTCAGAGACATCGCTGAACTCGTCTCGAAGCTCAAGACCTAAGCGGGTTTCTCTAGCGCCGTGAATTTGCCATTCGCATTAGGACCTTCCGCGGGCATGCATGGCGGATGACAAATTCAAAACCGCACTACAAATCCGATATTTATTAGTGTCCTCTAGTTCTAACCTTCGGAACTAGCGTAAGCGGCAAGGAGACCCCGTCTGGCGGAGTGGGTGGGCGATCGGCTACCGGCTGCTGAGTTTGTGAGCCGATGTGAGCTTCTATGTCTGCGCCTAGTTCTGGAACTAGAACCTTCCATATGATCGAAGCGGTCGCCGACCGCCTTGAGGGGGCGCCGCGGCAGCTTCGCCGACGCTGGTCGGACGAGTTCAAGGCGAAAGTTGTGACAGAGGCACTGGAGCCTGGCGCGAGCGTCTCGGCGATCGCCCGCCGGATCGGCATTCAACCGTCGCAGTTGTTTGCCTGGCGCCGTGATGCTCGGGCCGAGCGGCATTGTCGCTCGCGGCACTCGAGTTGCGAGGGTGTGGTGGCGTCTGTGGCAGGCGCGGTGATCGAGATTGCCATTGGCGAGGTCGTCGTGCGCGCCGGCATGGATGTCGACGAGGCGCACTTGCAACGGGTGATCCGGGCGGTCCGTTCGGCATGATCCCCTCCGGCGTGAAGGTGTTCCTGGCCAGCCATCCAGTCGACTTCCGAAAGGGTATCGATGGCCTAGTTGCGCTTGTGAATGTCTTCCGGGCCAAAAGAGCCGACAGAATAAAGATCGTATGGTGGGATGGCTCCGGCGTGTGCCTCTATTTAAAACGTCTCGAGAAGGCGAAGTTCTGCTGGCCGCGGATCGGGCATCATCGGGTGCAGATGAATCCTGCGCAGTTGATGGCACTGGTGGATGGGATGGACTGGAAGCGGGTCCGGACCATGGCGGTCAAGCCGCCGGAGATTGTTGGGTAAAAGCACTGCGGCGAAGTGAATCAGCGGCCTGAAAGGGCAAGAGAAGCGGAGCAAAATGTGCTCTGGTCGGGTCAATGACGCCGCCCGATCTCAGCCTCCCGAATGACGTAGAGACGCTGAAGGCCATGGTGCTTGCCATGGAGCTATGCAGAATTTTGGGTGACGAGGTGATCAGGCGGCGTGGGTTGCCGGCATTTGGATGACCTCGATGCCGTCGTTGAATCTGACACCTGCGATGATCTTCGGCAACTGATTTGTGCCTTTGAG
>Ga0209389_1000752_pt1 | contig 20392 bp, 17 predicted proteins | sample CowpearedBW_FD_187526 | JGI IMG/M metagenome (GOLD analysis project Ga0209389, IMG submission 187526) | Root nodule microbial communities of legume samples collected from California, USA - Cow pea red BW (SPAdes) (version 2) | ecosystem: Host-associated > Plants > Roots > Nodule | place: USA...
AAAAAAAAAAAAATCATCACCTATAATACACCATGTTTTTTTTTTTCGGAAAGGATTTTGGAGATTAACAAAAATAATCGACATTTAAGAACATATTACTCCTACGGACACATAACATGTAAAATAAAACACGCCAGCGCATAGGGTTATGAAAAATTTAGCAATAAGAAAAAAACTTGAGTTGTCTCCATCTGCATTGCCAAAAAATTATTCAATTCGATCAAATTTGTAGTTCCTTACTCCCTTTCGTGGTTTAGGGGTGCTAAAAATAGTTGAAGGCTCTACATATTGAAGAATCGACAAAGAATCAGTGTTGCTATCAATTATTTGGCAGAGCCAAAAGAACATCCTTGCGGGATTTGATAGCTCAATCGAATGACCAGCATGTCTAATAAATACTGACAGGAAAATTCTATTCTAAACTCGCAAAACTGCAAGGTATAGACCAATCAAAACGAGGCCTCGTAATTTTGAGAGGTGAAATTGTCTCTCTTCTCTTTGAAAATTTTATTTCTGAAAGAAAATTGCGGGATGAAATCAATGATGATCGCCATGTCCATAAGGATCACCACCAGGTCCGACCACTTTGAGCTGTAAAAAAAAAGCAAATAATTAGTTTTAATGGGCAGTAAAGCACCCATCAAAATAGCAACATATTCTAATCCAACTATAATTTTAAGTGTGAAGAGAGCGCAATTTAAGATTATTCAGTGTCCTCTTTATTGGAATTCTCAAGCTGTAGTTCATAAACAAAAAAGCTCTAAGCATGATGGTTTGCACCAACTTCATAACCATATCCAGAAGCAGTGGCGACATATTCAACCACAAGAGGAATTATAGTTGGTGGAGCATCTTTTATGCATGTATTTTTTATGTAGGCAAACACCATACGGTTTCTCTAAATCAAACATAATACTAGCTGAGATATTAAATGAAGCGTTTATGAGTGGTGACACTAACAGAAGATAACAAATCAGTTCCTGTAAAATTTTAATTGTAACCCAAATTAAGTCCACGCAACTTCATTGCTTCTGGAGCAAAAAGGCTCCTTCTGACTTGTCACTTTTTTTGAGGTTAAAAACCGGATCGACACTAAAATGTTAATACAAAAATAAATCATGAAATTTTAACGTGTTAGAACCCCATCAATTTAGAATGTCATTTTTTGCTAAAATAGGAATCACACATACACACAATACAGTAACATGCTATAACTCCAAGAACCAAGCAAATAATTGTCAGATAATCTTACTTCAATCTATCATGGAAATTCATAATATTGGGTAACAATAGAAAGGGACCCAATGCGTGTCACGACACACAGATCTAATAGGATCATCCAAAGAATTCGAAAATTTTCAATCTACATAATCACGCATCTTGACATCTCTAAGACCAAATATATCACGGTAGGTCACAATGGTATCATCAACAGATTCCAAATGTGATTTCCAACTTACCTCAAAGTACTGTGTGCACACTGGACATTCATGAGGTTTGCCATTCTCAAGCCAAAACCATACAACATCATGCTCATCTTCTGCAGAAAAAGGGGGATTTCACATCACAATGATACCAAGATCTAGGACCTTTTTCATCAGATTATGACAAGTCTTACACACAGATTCATAGAGAAAGACAACGAACACTTACCACCTTCACCTCCTGGGCATCCAACTATCCTTCTGTCATAGTAAGATTTAACAATAGCAGGTGCTTCCTATCAACCAAAACAAACAACAGAGTAGACATATATCAAACATACTTCAAAACAGTTATGCATCGGGCAACATGAACAAAAAGAACTTAATAAAAAATACAATATTTCCACTTACGAAAGGGAAGAGAGAGAAAAAAAAATGCCTAGGACATCAGATCCCTTTATAAGAGATAAGGAATAGGATTTCTTCTGTTCGGATTCAACTTGCATAGCGACAACTCTAACAGTAGTTTAAGTCTGTTTTGTTTAATGTCAGGAAACCCTCAAATTGAGGTTGGGTAAAAGCTCAACAAGCTATAGATCCCCTCGATTTTCTAGCTTCATGCTTATTCTTTAATCTTTATCTTACAACCAAGTACAGATGATTGCTTCAACACTAAACTCAGTACGTGTGTATACATATGTTGCCCTTAAAAAATCCTGTCAGAGCAATACCTCCAGAGAATTGCTTCTACATTAAATTCAGTGGGAATTATCGTAATTAGGAATGGTCCCAAACCCAACAGTCATTTTTATCACTTGAGCGTTCTACATATTTTTACAGTTTCGTAATTTAATCCAAAATAGTGTTAACGACTTCTTCTGCACAGATCATGCCAATCAAAATATTTTGTTTTAAACAATAATGGTAGTGAAAATATAATTCTGGTATAAAACAAAACAACTAAACGAAACAAAAGAACAATAAGACAGTAACAGGGTGGTACTACTCATCATACGCTCTCAAATAATTAGACCGCACAGTACAACAATCGATAGTAATTTTTAACAACTCGATGCGAAACATTAAACGCACATATTTAAAAAGGTAATAACACTAACCTTTGTGCCGAAAGGACCTTCAGGATGGTTGATTTCAAGAATATCCCTTCCCTAAACAAAAGAGAAACAGAATAAACAAAAAAATCACACGCCTCTATTAAATATTAAAAAGCAGCTGCAAAAATTATGAGCAGACTACAATTGAAAAAAAAAATCAGGATATTCAACAAAGGAATCTCTTAAAATACGCACAATCAATCCACCTTTTTTTTTTCAGATACGTGATATAAATAGATTTGATTGATATCGTTGATTGCAAGGGAAGAATCTAAGATACCTCGAGGCTGGCCTGAATCTCCTCACGCTCGTGGCCGGTAGCAATTGGCAGGACATCTTCGACCCTCTTTCTGACGGAAGAAGTTCCTGATTGGAATAAGAACAATTGAAATCAAAATGAATTGAACTAAAATAGAAGCGTGCAATGCAATCGGAGAATAAACGGATAGAGCGAATACCTGATTGAGCAGTGACGTGGCGGGTGAGGAGAGGGGCGGCGAATCGGGGACGAGAAGGTGAGAGCGCCGTGTGTAGGGATTTGAGATTGGAAGGAGAGAGGAATCTCCGGAACATGATTAGGGTTATCGATCTGAGGAAATGGCGTTCTTCTCGTTTTTCTTCTGTCTCCTTCGCAACACCAAATGCACAAATACTCGCTCACACTCTCAATATGAATCGCAACCATGCTCAAGAAGAGGCCAACCTTGCCACGTGAGCCACCCCCCTCGCACGTGCCAGTCAAACAAATCACTTTAATTTTGGCTGGCTCTCACCAACCATTTTTACCAATTTTAATTTTTTCAATTTTAGTTTGGAAAAAGGTAAGTAAGAAAATCACAAAACCCATTTCTTTACTATCTTTTCCATTGAAAATTAAGGTGATAGATGAATCATATTTTCAAGTGCTATTTTTTTTATTTATTTTGATGTTTTTAGTACCAAACGAAATATAATATACACTTTTTTTGCAAAATCTTAGAGTATTGAGAGGGAAAGAAATATTGCACATAAGATTTTAACTACAGTTTAGAACAGATAATAATCAAATTAAAAAAAATTCTATTAGTTGATCTACAAATTTGATAATTAATTAAATAAATTAAAGTTTAAAATACACAAAAAAACAAAAAAAACTGGCATGTTGGTCCACTACCTTGATTTATTTTAGACCGATAGCAAGTAAAAATAAATAAATCATTTTGCGATCCTATCTTAAAGTTTTAAAGTGGAATAACCTTTTTAATTTTCTGTAATAATTTTTTGTACTTCTTTCGATAAATGAATTAGATTCTCACGTGTAATAATACGAATTTGGATTAAAATTGATGTTTAAGTTTTAAAATATATTATAAAGATATTTAAAATATGTGTATTTTTAATATTTAACAAGAATAACATTATCTTAAAATATATTAAAAAATTATTTAAAATATTAATATAATATATTTTTAATGTTTAACGGAGTACAACGTGAAAACAATTAGTAAAGAATTTAGATCATGATAATACATATACAATGACGGTGGATTTGGGAAATGGAAAAATAAATTGTACAAATGTGTCACTGGTTAAGTATACAATTTTTGAGCAAAATTTTATATCTAGATATTAATATCTGTAACTTTGTTGCCATAAATTGAATAAAACATATATATATATATATATTCGTAAACATTAAAACATGTCATATTTATTATGTATTACTTTCATACAATAAAATCACATTACAAACACCTTATTTATTGTTAGATACACGTTATATATGTCCAACTAAAAGGATATAAATGCGTTTGATTTTATTGCATCAATTTCAAGGGTAAAAGACCATACATACATAAATATGAAAATCACATGTTATATACGTCACCTTCATCTAATTATCGGTTTTTCTACAGTACAACTATTAAAGTGTCTTTTTATAATTAACATTTTTTAAATATTAATTTGTTTTTATACTTCAAACCGTGTTATCTCTAATAAAAAATTAGACCAGTCAAAATAAATTGGAACTTGTGAGTCAAGGTTCATCATAAGTTCAGATCGACTTGGGTTGAAATATTTTTACAAATTTTAATACAAGTTAATTTTTGCTTCGACTCATTTAGAACTCGACTCACCAACCCGTAGATAAAAGGGTCACACAAATACTTTTACTAAATTGAGCTTTACATTTAGATACTAAATTGAGCTTTACATTTAGATAATATTAGGTTATTTTTTTAGCTAACACATAAATATTAGGTTTTTTCTTTTAATTTTAATTTTAATTTGTATTGTATTAAAGTTTATTGAAATTTTAATTAGAATTATAATTTAATTTTGAAAAAAAAAATTATATATTTTTAATCAAGTGAACTCCTGAGCCAGTCCATTTACTACTTTAAAAAATGTTAAAATGAAAGAAATTAATATGTTTTTATAAATTATGCAAAAAAATACTGCAAATTATTTATCGTAAAAAAATAATTATTCCTTTAAACTAGTATGGTACACTGATGTTGAATCTGAGTTCCATTAGTGGAAAGAACTCTCTCTCTATCTCATCACTGCATATGATTTTGATGGAAAAATAGATACATGAATATAGGAGACTTGGTAAACTCACTCACTCATCAATGCTCACCCTACTATTATTACGAGAATCCTGTAGTATTATACATGCTCAACTACAAGAATCAAGCACATGTGTTTCGATTGTATTAGGTGTAGAAATTTCACGATCAACCATGTGTGGGATAACGAACACTAAGCAACTTTACATCATCTATGACGGGTCCACAGAGCGAGCCAGAGTTATCACTCTTCATGGTGTAGAAGGTGCTTAGGAACCTAAGACGTGTACGAGTTGACACAGCCTTGAACCGAAGTTTTCCTCTCACAGAACCTCCTTTACCCTTGGACTGGTATGGAACCTGAACAGTGTCTTTGCCAGCAAATGCTTCCACCACCATGGAACCTTCACATGCATTGTTGGCATCACCCACAGCGAAAGTGAGGTCATAGACCTTTCCGATTGTAGTGATCACAACCTGTGCAAGGGCACTCTCTTTCCCTGCAACAAGTTCAATGGCTCTTTTTCCCTCAGGCACAGAAAAATGGTCTGAATCAATGTACTTCACAGCCTTAAGAGACTCCACTATCCATCCTGGTAAAGGACTGTGAGCATCCTCAATGTGGGGTGGGATCAATGCCCCCCATGACGAGTTAGGGAACAGATATGGCCCTTCTTCAAAGTTTCCGTTTTTCAGCAAATTAGCTGCACCACAAATGCACAAATAGTTTAGTGAAATCAACTATGTAAAGTAAAATGCATAGTTTGTGATACTGTGAAACCAATCGATATTTACCTCTGGTTCTTTTGGGTGGATACAAAACCTTGAGGGCAACGGAATCGATGAGTGGACCACAAGCAGGGTCTTCTTCTTTGCCAGGGTTATGGATGACGATTTCACCTTCTGGGAAATCTGCTCTGAACCCACAAGTGAAAGATTCCCAACCATTGCTACCATACATGGTCTGAATGGGGATGATTCCCCAGTCCCTATTCTCAGCGGTTGGAACCACAGACACGTTGAGTTTCTCTTCTTGTGCACAGGTTCTAGCAGCGCTTAGCGTGATGGAGTAGAACAACCCCTTGATCAGCTTCACCTTCTGCTTGATGGAAGCTTCGTTGCCGAGTCTAACTGCATAGTCACCCTCTGGCACCACCAACAACATGTCACCCTGTTTCTGTCCTGATTTTATGTACTCAACCATTCCCGATATGGTCCAGTTCGGAACGGCATCGTGGCTAGTCACCACGGACCCCTTCAGTTGTGATGCCTTTGGGCCCTGCTCGAAGTTCCCGTTTGGCAACAACCCTGCAATTCATCGAACACTTGGTGTGTCACTGTAAAAACAAAATGAAATGAAACAGTTCTTTCTTCTTTTTTTCGGAACAACTTTTTGGTCGTGTTCCATGTGACAAGAAACAATGCAGGACGTGAGCACGTGGAAACATGAGTTAGCCATGTGAAAAGATTTCCAGGTCTTTCGTAGATCCTTATCATTTGTCGGTATATTTTTTTAATGGATCTATATTGCCACATCAATTTATACATATTTTAATTACCTTACTCAGATTATGTAACTAAAGATAGATAAAATTGTAAAACAAAATATCAATATAGAAAGAAAAAAATCGAGTGATTAAAATATTGAATTAATATATAGTATTTTAAAATTTACTTCTATCAGTTAATTTCTAATTTTTAAATATTCCTTAAACAAAAAGTAACAAAAATGACTGTGACATGCCAAATTAGATCTATGGTAAGTGATTGTAAAAGGAAAAATGTATCTACAGTATTGAAAAGTGTGATAGAACTAATACTTTGTTAATAATATAACAACAGAAAATTGAAGAACGACCTTAGAAGAACGAAAATTTGAAGGCTAATTCTGCATGTTAATAATATAATAGCAGAAGGCCTTAAGATCTGACAAAAAGGTAATTCAGACCGAGCCAAGCAAAACCTTGTACCATTTCAAAATACTATTACTGCAAAATTATTTAAGGTTTCTTGAGCAAAACATTTATAGTATGCGAGGAAAATGATGAATAACAGCATACAAATTATTCATGCATAGTCTTGGGTGGTAAATAACAGCATACTCTTTTGTGAGTTCAAATCTGAATGATATGATAAATGAAGGAAATGAAACAAAAGAAATTAATGACCATCGAAGAATATATGATTATACAACTTGCATTAAATGATGGATGTTTTGAGTTTTAAATGTAAGAATGAACAAAGAAGTTAAAGTGATATAGAAAGAGAGACATGATTAAAGATAGTAAGAACTAACCATCTGTGAAAGAGAAAACAACGTGACAAGTTGAGATTGAGAGGAATAAGAGTAGTTGCAGTTTGAGCTTCTGCATTTTCATGAATTATCAGAAAACAGAGAGAGAGAGAAAGAAAGAGAAATTGGAATGGTGTTGAGATCCCAGAGGGAGCACTCGGTTTTATTCAAACCATTACATGAAAAAACCACTGATTTGACATGAAACTACGTTAATGCCACTGGAACTATCCTATTGCTGAACCAAACCTTTTATAAGAATTCATTTTTCCGAGAACAGATAGCTTTGTCTGGAAGAAGACATGCATGCCGATATTGCCAAACAAATCTCACACGTGTCAAGAGTTAAAAAGTTTCTCATTAGTGTTTTTCTTTTTTATATCAAAGTTCTGTGCTCGTTTGAGACGTTATGATACTACTTGTTATGTTTGTTAAATTTATAGAAAAGTTTAATTAAAGAGAACAAACATGATGAAATTTAAGTTGATATTACTTTCGATCTAAAATTTTAAAACAAAAGATTTATAAATTTTTATTCTTTTTTATTTTTAATCGATGTAAAATTTAAATTTATACTTTAATTCCTGACATAACGAAAAAAAATAAACATTTACGATTTATTCAGTAACATTTTGTTTTACTTCTGTTATTCAGATTCAGCATATAATTTAGTTTCAAGAAACAACAATTAACAGAGACTGATTTCCACATTCCAAAGAAAGGAATATTATCGAGAAAAGTGTAATTATATGAACACGTGTCATTTCGAAAGACATGGTTTTACACTTGCAAGGAATTGTATAGAGTTAGAATATTTATTCATGCAGTTCTAGCAGAAGGTGAGACAAAGCAATTAAAAACCACATGCTCTTTCAATCCAGAACACACTGTCGGTGACTATGAATGATTAGCTATTTTTAAAATATTATACTGATATTGCTTTAATATTTTTTCACATGAGTGAATAAAAATAGTACTGTTATATCTTTGATAAAGGAGAATGATTCGTTTGTAAAAACTCTTTATACATAAATCGAAAGAATAATTTTTTCTAAATAATTATTTATTAAGAATTTAACTCGTGACTTTGACTCTAATATGGTTAAAATCAAACCCTTATTATTAGGTCAAAGTTTATTATAGTTAGTTAAAATATAACTCTATGTATAGAAGAACGTAACCGTTTAAGTGTCACAATTTGAATGTAACTCAATTTATTTGATTTCTTTTATAGAACAATTTATACGATTCTATGTGAACTAATCTACGTGGTCTATATTATGAGCCAATTGATATTAAATACAACGTAAACGTAAACCATGTAGATGTTAATCTCAATCAGTTGAAGTAGAAATTGTTGTACTTCATAAGAACTGTATAAAAATTCAATAACAAAGACATATCTTATGTAAGAGTTTGTGTTGCTTAGGTTTGTTTTGGTGATCTCTATGTGGGTTTGTTTGTTTGTTTCACCGCCTTATCACAATTCGCAGAATTTTGTCCTTAATGCGAAGTGCAGTGTTCATTGATTTCATTGACGATAATTTTTTTGAAAAGCAGGAGCTTGAACAATTTGCAGAAATATTGGAGAAAGAAAACAAAACAAAAATGGAAGTAAAAGAGCAACTAAACATGGTTGCAGCACATGGGTTTGAATTTGATAATGTTTGTGTCGATCTTGTTGGTTCTGGGAAGGTGGATTGGGTCCAAGATCTGTGGATTACAAAGACAACATTGCCCTTCAATTATTGAGAATTGCAGTTAGTTTAAAATGGGTATCAGATCCTATCTTGGGCAACCCATGTGAGTGTAACATTTAAAATTTGAATCTGCCCTTCATCTTCCCTACAAATGTTATTTTTTGTTTGTTGTTTGAGTAGATTGAGTATGAAGATGACGATGAGAGTGATTAAGGGACAGGTTCGAGAATAATTGCTTCTGTGTTCAAACGTTAACCAACAATTAACATGGTTGCATGTGTTTTAATTCATGATTACACTTTCGGATTTGGATTTGGACTCAACACTGCTACTGAGTTACACCTTGAGAAGGTTTTGAAGATATTGACAGTGAAGGATTCTTCTTTTATTACAGGTTTAATTATTTTTATGTTTAACTATTTGTTTTAATCAACATAATCATTTATATAAAAAAATATAACATGTACATACCATGTTTTACTTAATTTTGAACTTACATGAGACTATTTTAAGAAATAATATAAGAACGATATAATAATGTATGATATAAAAAAACGAAACTAAAAAAATTCTAATTAAAATAAAAATTAAATATGTTTTTATTTCTTGAAGAAAAAATTGTCCTCTAATCTTATGTAAACTTTTGATATATTTGATCTCAAATTTTAAGATATTAGTAAGTATATTATATTGGACAAGTAATAAAATAAAAAGTTTAGACATGATTGTGCAACTCTCGTAATTCACACTTAATTAAATAACAAAGTTTACTAAAATATAAAGCAATTTTTTTTGTATTTATATTAGTTGTTGTGCCATAGAAATTTATCATAGAGTATTATAAATCTCATTTTTTCATTTTCGTACATTTATAAATATCTCAATTTTAATTTTATGTTAAAATCAATTTACAAATATATTCAAATCCTACCCTTAAAGACTTTAAACATGTGATAACTCATCAGAATTCAATTTCTTAAACTATCACCAAGTAAAATCAAGCATTAAATCTAATTTAAAATTCTTAAAATTACTAATCAAAAAATTTTTATCCCTAAATATAAATTTTATTTGGTATTTAAATTCTTGGTTCAAGATACATTTTCTGACATCTTAAAAATCAAATCAAGAAATTATAAAGGTTGAAGTCGCAACAACCATAAATATTTAATATATTGACTAATTAGCATGACTTTTATTTATAAAATTATTAAAAACCAGTTATATTTAACTTAAGAATGCATGTATTTAAATACAATATGACTAATGTAATATAAACATAAACACGTATTACGCAATGCCAAATATTATATTAAATATTTTTATCAAAATATACATATAGCGTAATTTGTGATCCTTAAGGTTACACTTTTTCTTAAAATATATCAATCCTTTTAAAAACTTATTCCTATTTTAATTTTCAAGGTACAATTATTTATTGCTCATACATTTAGTATCTTTGAAACCGAATTTTCAACCGTGATTATTACTACCAAGTTATTTTTATTTTTAATTTAAAACATTTTAGAAATTATATTATAATTTAGTTTTTGGATAATCGAACTAGAGAATGAATGTTGTTTCATGTCAAGAATTCAATTTTACCTTTGCTTACTTTCATTTAACATTATTCTTTCATTACTTCTTAAATTTTTATTTATTTTACAAATATAAAAATTCATTTTTATTAGATCATTATTCTTCATTACTTTTTACTTTTTAATTTTCTTTACAAATATAAAACATCATTTTTATTATTATTACTATTATAATCATAGGGAATCTCAGTGTTTGTATAGTACCATGGCTCCACCTAAATTATTTTAAAAATTAAAAATAATATATTATATTAATGAAAATTAAATTAGGTAGATTTTTATTTTTTATAAAATATAATATTTAGTGTTAATAACTAAAAAAATTAAAAACAGTAAAAAAATTTATTGAAATTTTCTTTTTTTGTTTTCTCACCTATCAATTCTCATATATATTTTCTTTTATTTATGAAAAAATAGTTAAACATAAGTTTATATTTTTTATTCTTATTATATATATATATATATATATTATATATATATATATATATATATTATATATATATATATGACATCCCATTTTTTTAATAGATTAAACTATTAAATAAAACATCACAAAATTATAATAATGAGAAGCACTCAGATGAACATAAAACGTAGGAAAGGTAACTGTTACAGTCATCCAGAATTTTACTATGAAAACTAAATTTGGCATACCACCATGCCAAAACGAAACGTAAAGAAAAGTTAACAGTTTAGCAAAAGGGGTTGCCACTAAACAGCTATTACAAAAGACCCCATGACCATGAAACTGCCCCTAAGGCCATCAAGACAAGAGAATTTAAGACGCACTGCTGCTATCCCCAGATCCACCTCGCGCACCTCTCTCATCTACTCCCACCAGAAGGTGATCATCCCAAAAAGAGGAAACATAACAGAACATACACAAAAATGCAAGAGTAAGCTAGTGCAGTTTAAAACTTATCATGGTATAAAAGAACAAGTACTTAAAGAGACCAGTCATGCAACACAGGAGGCATAGAGCATCACTTTATAGCAAACAAACAGGACACTATAACTCAATTATCCGGATACATATACTAAGATCGGATTCACTGGATGCTTGCACTCGTGGTGGCCTCTACTGCTCTACAGAGCCATTGCCAATGGGTTTCACTCTACCACACACAAAGTTAACCTTCAAGCACCTAAGGCCATTATCCTGCCAAAGACTAAGGCCTCCCGCCACTCTCACCACTTGGGTCAGTTTGCTCTACTTGAGACTCACTGACCCTTTAGAGTTTCGGGATGCGATCCTTACTTGAATCCATATCTTAATATATACACTACACGCCACCATGGAGTCCCCCCACGAGGCTCATGGAATTACGCCTATCACATACGATTTTCATGTCTCTCATACCACAACCACCACTTTCATCTCATACATTCAATTCTCATTTCACCCAAACATCATGTACAATTCCATACCATTACTCGTACCAAACATACCAATTCCAGGGCATATATCAATATCAGGAATTCATGCATTTACAAATCATGCAGCCAACCCACAGATAACCAAAGAAAATAGACCCAAACCTGACCCCTTTCTCACTTAGGCTAAATGCCTTCGCTTAAGCTACACAACTGTCTCGCTTAAGCTAGGCGAAGTCACCTGGGCGAGATCTGCAACAGGGGCACTTTGCAAGCTCTCGCCTGGGCAAGACTCCCTCACCTGGGCGAGATCACTCTTCGCCCAAAAAAAAAAACGAAATCCCTCGCCTGGACGAGAACGCGATCAGAGGACACCAAGTTTTCTTCGAGAACTCGCTTGGGCGAGACACTCTCGCCTGAGCGAGACAGCGTGTCGCTCAAAACAAGAGCACTCCGCCTGAGCAAGCTGCTCGAACAAAACCTGGGCGAGTCTCAACCATTCTCGCCTAGGCAAGACGAGCTCGCTTGGGCGAGAATAATAGTACTCTCCACTGTTACGCGCATGCAGCAGGAAATCAAGCTCAATAGCAACATACCAGAACTCAACAAGCCAGTTCATACTATCCAAAACATCAATCAGATATAAAATCATGGTACAGATCAAAGACATGCAGAAATAGCTCTTAAAGACTCAAAACCTAACTTCCCTTACCTCTATATTGAGCACCAAAAGCAAACAGATCTGAACTAAGAGGTACTACAGCTCCAGGAACTCAAACAGTGAACTGTGAAAACCAGGACAATACGAGGTAATTACTTGGAACCCTACCCAACCAACGTACTCAAACAGCGAAATGAGGAGGGAATAGACCAAAGGACTCTGAAGTTCAACTTACCGGAAGGCACTAGATGGGTTTCGTTAGCTCGAAGGTGGATGAAGATCGTGCCCTATCAGAGCTCCTAGAAGAAGACAAGAGAGGAGAGGGAACTGTTTTTTGAAAAAGGAGACAAGAGCATACTGAATGAGCTGAAAGGGGTATGGGGGGTCCTACAGTTGGGCTGGCCTTGGGCCTACGAAAAGGCCAAGCCCAATGAATATATATATATATATATATATATATTATTAATGATAGGAATTATTAATTCTCTTTTGTTTCATTTCTAAAATATTAGTTTAATAAATAGAATATTTTTTATCTTCTCGTTAATTTTGTTTTGTATTTAGTTTTATGAATATGAAAAGAAAAATTATATATTATAATCTTTTTTCATAAGTGTATTTTTAATTGTGATTTAATGATCAACTATTTTTCTTATAAATAATTATGTTATCAATTTTTTTATTTGATTTTGATAAATTATTTTTATTTTTATTTTTTAAATAGGTATATAGATAAATAATAAAAAAACAATTTATTAGGAGAAAGATGAAAACAAGAAAAATTATATTTCTTTGATATATTTTGTATTCTTCAAATATTTTGAGATATGATAATAAAAATTTAATGATTAGATTAGAGAATTTCCGTAACATTCGAAAGAATTACTTAGTATAATCGAAGAGTTTTATAGTTAATTATGATCATTTATTCATGTAGACTTGTAGTTAATTATCAAATGATAGTTATCATGTTAAACCACATTTTTTTTCATGCATATTGTAATTAAAAAAACACAAGCTGAGCACAAAAACCTGTAACTGGCTTCTGCAACGTCCTAGTCCCATCTTTCATTCTTGGTTAGGAACAGTGAAACTCATGATTGGGTTGGAGCATCAAACAGGAATATGTAAAACCCATACAACAAACATGATAGGTCGGAAAAGATTTATACAATGAAATCAAACACCACCTCATTCCCATTACTGAATACTGCGAGCGTCAAACAAATCCTAGGACATTTCAGCACTAAAGGAAATGAATATTTTTATCCGTTTCCTTTCTTCTTTTTTTCTGCTTCTTTATCCGTCTACTATGGCTCTTCTCTCAACAACACAAAATCTCAATCTTCTGCGACCATCATGACGGATTCTGAGAAGGCAGAGAAGGAAGGCCTTCCCTCACCGTTGTCCAGTGAAGGTGATGGTGGCTCTGGAAGTGCCAGAGACCGACGATCCATAAATTCCTATGATGACTTTCCGGCATAATTTCTGGGAATGGCATCTTGAAGAACGTGTTCAAGAAAATTAGGAGCACGCAAGATGTCATTCTTGGAATCATGTCTCAAAAGTCATCACCAACATTCATGGATCGTCGGTTCCGCCACCATCAGAGATACTTCCACTGAACAACTGTCAGGAGGAGATACTCTTCGTTCTCTGCCTTCTCAAAATTCGTTCTTTGATTTGTGTACAAATTTATAAGCTGAATGGCAACTCTGAAATAATTTTCATAGATGGTATATTGCTAGGGTAATTGGAGGAAACGGTTAGGTTTTCAAATAAAGTGAATTGAATTTTGTAACAAATGAGCTTCTACCACCACTACCTGGTTGGATCAACGAAACTAGAAAAATTCAGTACTTCTTTTCTTACCAATGAAAAGTTCATGCCAAATTTTGTAATGCGATATTTACCTATATAAATATGATGCTTCTTTGTAAAGTCTCTCAAGTGGAAACAAACTTTAACAGAAGAAAAAGTCTATTGTAAGTAACTCAAAATGGAGCAATGGATCAATTGTTTTAGTTTAAAATGGGTATCAATAAAACTTTCTGACATTTAAAATTTGGTTTTGACATTCTCTTGAAAAATTACAACTTTTAACCATGTAATAATAAGGAAAGATTTTATCTCATGGATAATATATCAGAGAATAGGCTTATTCTTTGCAAGGAGACGAAGATGAACAACAAATAACTTGTATTGAGAAGGCCATGTTTCTTCACATATAAGGTATAAGTTTTTTGTTTCTGCTCTTCTACTGCGCATTCAAATAATTGAAATTTTAAAAAATATATTAAAAATATGGGTTAAATACAATTTTGATTTCTCAAGTTTTAGTGAATTTTGGAATTAATTCTTCTTCGAAATTTTATATCAATTTAGTCCTTCATATTTAGAAATGCGTAAATTTACTCCTTTCTACTAAATTTTGTTAAATTTATTTGATATTTTAAATGCATTTTATGATAATAATTGAGTTAACATTAAAGTTAAAATGTGTCAAACGGTGTAAACAATTCAAATACTATCTTGAAATGCGTTTGAAACCGAGTAAACTTAACAAAATTTAGTTAAAAGAACTAAATTCACGCATTTTTAAAGATAAAGAACTAAATTGATTAAAAAATTTTGAAAAAAAAACTACTTTCAAATTTCATTAAAACTTTTGAAAAACCAAAAACATATTTAAACCTACAAATATTTTTAAATTACTTTATAAATATAAATATAGCCTTCACTCTTTTTTTAGTCAATATTATTTTATCTTTATGAATTATGAATTGATTGCAGGAACTCCTGCATTGGCTGAGTCCTCTAAGATATCATGTTCATTTTTAATTGTTGTGTGTGTTGTTTTTATTTATGATAGAATATATACAACATTTTTTATAGATCAAGGGTACCTGCAGAAGAAGGAAAAAGATTTGATTCTAACCACACAAATCATAATATTCAGTTATTTGTTAACCATACACGCCCTAACTTTCTCTCCATCGGCTTTGGCTTCTTTCACCAACTGGAAACAGGGCACATCAAACACCGGGAAATGGAAGATTTTGGAGCATGTCTTTTTATTTGGTTACAAAGGTTGTTGGATTTTTCTCAACTTAGAGTTCTGGAGATTCTTGTATAATGCATATTTTAACACTATAAATTTGTCCATGTGATAGGACTAAAGAAAAAACAGAGCAACTCTGAGAGAAACAGAGCACTCTGTTTTTTCTCACAGCTTTTACTCAATGTCTGCGACCATGATGACGGATTCTGCGAAGGCAGGGAACGGAGACTCTCCTCCTGACGGTTGTCCGGTGGTGCCGGAGACTGACGATCCATCATTTCCGGTGATGACTTTCCGGACAAGGTTTCTGGGAATGGCATCATGCGTGCTCCTAATCTTCTTGAATACGTTCTTCACGTTCAGGACTCAGGCACTCACCGTTTCTTCCATTCTTATGCAAATCCCGCTGAAATGTGGTGGCCTGCAAACCTTGCTCAAGTGTCGCTTTGAAGCTTTGAAGGTTCGTTCTTGCTCTTTTCTTCAATTAAACCGTTTAATTACGTGTGATGTTTCTTTTTTCCTTGTGCTAAATAAGGCTATGCTAACTACACAATTGGAACTTTCCGACGAACTATTTAACCGTCGGTTTACTAAAAAGTTCAGTTCAAACAATGAAGTCAGAATACATGCAAAATTTTACTTTGGTTACATCACTAAGATTCTTATTTACAGGGCACTCCATGAGAAGGAGCAGAAATCATAAAGTTTTAGGAGGATGCAGTTTTTCCTCGTTGCCATGGGTGCAAGCTTCTTGTACTATGTAGTATCTGCAGCACTTGATGCCGGCACAGCTTTAATGGGTGTTTTAATATTCTTTACTCTGCAAAATGCTGGCCATAATCTCAAGCGGTGGGGAAGTGAAATGGACCATTGCTCTTTGGCCACTTACCCAATTGCACCTGGAATATAGGTTCATGGGTTTAGCTTCTTTGTTTGGATGGGATAAAGTTGCCTAATAAATAAATACAGGTAAAATATTTTTTTATCTCTTAACTTTTTGAAGGAATTTCGGAAATAAGTGAATTTAAGTTATTTTAATTATATTTTATTAGGTTTATTTGATATTTTGTATGCATTTCAAAATTGTATTTGAGTTGTTTATATTATTTGACACATTTTTGTTTTAATGTTAAGTCAAATACTATTATGAAACACGTTTAAAATGTCAAATAAACTTAATTAAATCTGATTAAAAAGACTAAATTCACGTATTTCAAAAGATGAAACATTAAATTGGTCCAAAGTTTCGAAATAGACTAATTTCAAAATTCACTTAAAGTTAAACAACCAAAAACATATTTAACCTATAAATATATATCGGTCAAAAGATATATTTTGACAACTTTTTCTTATAATTTGAGATAACATTTTTTTAAGTGATTTTAGAATATAAAAAAATAAAAAATAAAAAATTACTTAAAAAATATCACATCATATTATAAAAAGAAATTTTTCAAAACTTAGTTATATTTGACACCTTTAATGTTTTTATTCATAAATATTGAATAAAAGTATTATTATTTTTTAAAATAGTTTCGACTAAGTTCAAAATTAAGTGAAACAATATATGCACATGTTTTATATATATTAGTTAGCGTGTTTGATTACAACTAATAGTTAAACATAACATTATTAAACGAGTAATGAAAAATAAAATAAATCCTGCATTGTAAATATTCAAACCCTCTCAAACTATAACTATGTTGCAGTTTTGAGTCCAAATCCAAGGATTTAACCACTGAAGTTTGGAGTAATTTGTTGTGTTGAGGTACATTTACACTATAAATAATAATTTTTAAATAATTAAAAGATGAAATTGGATAAAATTATAAATCATTCTAGTATAATTCTTTGGGGACAAATCTACCTTTTACTAATTGAGGGATGATTAGTGATCTTGTCCGAGCTCGATTAAATTTTGCATTCGTTTACGATTCAACACTGTTTGGAATTATTAATGATTGTATGCAAAATGTAAGGGAACGTGATTATGCAATATGACTATGATGGAAATATGTGGTGATGTGAATATTTTTTAATGTGATTTTATTTTAAACAAGATGAGAAAGAGACGTGTAATTGTTGATTGTACACACTTAAGCTTTTAGAGTTTAGGATTTTTTTTTTCTTGTTTAAATTTGTTACCTACGAAAAAATAATCCTTTGATAAAATACCATTTTTATATTACATTGATATAATATATGTTACCCTTACATTATTATCCTACGTTATCCTCGTTCAAAATATAACTATTATAGTCTATTATATAATCGTTACCTAATCAAATTCCATATAAACTTCATTTTCACAGAACTAGTTTTACGTTTTGTTGTATCTAAAAGTCTACTTTTATACTACCATAGCAATCACACACAGAGAGGATATAAGTAACTACTTGAAAAAAGACTAAAATTTAAGTGCTAAAATAGTGTGTTGTTGTACCTATGAACCCTTAACCTCTTACTAGAGGCAGCTTCAAAATTTCTACATTCTAAAACTTCATCTTAATCAACACATTGATATCATCCTCTATTTTTCTTGTAGAGTAGACGTGCATGAATGTCAGAACCCTTCCGCACGGATTGTACACTTATCATATACGATTCGATTCATCACCTTTCATCCCTAACAATTTGGGTCTGGAGATCCGGTTTCATCAGGGTGCACCTGGAAATCCTCAACATTCAAACAAACACAAAACCATTCACGTGAGAGAAAGAACAAAAAATGATAAACAAACAGTTGAATTCAAATCAGTAACAGTGGAATTGTTGTTACCTGGCGATTTCTTTCCTCACTAAAGCTGACATTTCTGACCTTCAACTCCCCTCTATTTGTAGTTAACTCGTCTAAAATTTCTGCATTAACTATTTCCACTGATCCAACTCTGGGTGATTCTACCTCCTGTTAAAAGTAAACAAGCTCTTTCGTATCCCACAATGTAAAGAAGAACTAAGACGAAATGGTGATAATAAAGTATGGCATCGTACCCTGAAAGACTTGTTGAAAGTTAATCCTGGAGCAACAACTATTTCTTCATATTCAGCTGCATCTAGTTCCCTAAGATGGTGAGGCTTGAACAGCTTGGGGAGTATATGCTGCCTCAATGTGATTAGTAAAAAGAAAGGCAAGGGGAACAGTATTCCAGCTATGGGAATCCATGTCACTCCAAAGCAAACCAAGAAATACACACATTGGAAGAGAGTGAAGAATACTATGTATCTGTAAGGTACTGACTCAACAAAGGAAGCATGATCCCCCTCCAACAACCTGCCAAGATTATATATAGGTTGGTGTTAGAAATGGAGTTAATCGAATGAAAATATTGAGGGTGGAAGTTTCATGCTGTAGTAAAATTGGTGAAAGAATGGTAACTTTTACTTACTTGTACCACCTACTAGGTGTTACAAAAAGGAGTAAGATCCTTTCCCAGAATTGATTTCCTGGAAGACTATCAATGGCCATGTAAGCAAAATATCCCCACAGAACTGAAGTTGGTATCTTTTTTATTGCTGGCATGCCAAAGACTGATGCTCCCACAAAGATTGATTGTAAGAGATTGCTCACTCTCTGCTCCTTTACTCTGACGGGCAAATATGCATCAATGTGTTTTTCAGGATCAAAGTTACTCTTGTTCTCAGGTCCTTTGTCTTCTCCGTTTAAGACAACCTCTTTCAAATCCTCTAGTTCTTTGACCACTGAATGATTCTGCAAGCAATCAAATTCACGACCAAAAGAAAACTTAGCTATGTATCGATTTTCATAATTGGACAGGGGCAAGAGGATTAAGGGTGTATATGCTTACATCTGGACAGTTATCCATTTCTATAAACACTGCTTGCATCTTCCCATAAATTTCAGAATTGCTAGCTTTCTGATTTATGCTTTCCTTGGCACTTTTAACCATCTTTCTTCGGATCATCTGCCATTGAAAAAAAAATATCATCATATCAAATATCCAATTCAATCATGACAGTTACTAACACTCACTTATCCTATCTACCTGTTTCTTGAGAATAGCCAGGCTCTTGGTGTGCATAGGAGATTGAGGAAGAACTCCATTTGAAGGGGGTAAGCCAATTAATCCACAAAGCAAAGTCTGAAATTTTTTATCCAAATAAAATCATCAATTCCCCTCGGATCACTAGTATAAATGATCATTAACCAACCAAGTACAAGAGAGAGATACCGTTAGTCCTAGCAACAATATGTCATAGTGGTATGCAGAAGGTTTCTTGAGATTGAATTCCTTCTGTTGTGCCAGCTGGGAAGCAACACTATGGTCAAAGAAGTAAAGCCCCGCTATCATTATGGCGGGAATAAAAGCAGCAAAAATATATGACGGAGAAACCTTCCCCATATCCTGCAGAAAATGCTATGTAAGTAATGACCAAAACCACTGAAGTAAGAACTGCTTTGACTATATGCAATATTACGGATTACTTTGATTACTGTCCAGTGATGTAAAGATGTAGACTCCCAAACAAGAGGAGAGGTGAGCCTTCTGGGAATTCCAGAAGGCACTTTACTTGGTACTATGAATGATAATGCTGTCCACACCACCACCATGAAAGGCACCCCATAGTCTGCAACGAAACTCCTAAACCACCCTG
>Ga0209389_1000755_pt1 | contig 20377 bp, 25 predicted proteins | sample CowpearedBW_FD_187526 | JGI IMG/M metagenome (GOLD analysis project Ga0209389, IMG submission 187526) | Root nodule microbial communities of legume samples collected from California, USA - Cow pea red BW (SPAdes) (version 2) | ecosystem: Host-associated > Plants > Roots > Nodule | place: USA...
ATACATTAATTCATACATCAAAGTTTCAACTTTGTTCATGCATATGAAGTAAAAAATAAAAATAAAATAAGTCATAACATGTGCATCATACACTAATATTGTATTAGTGTTCAAAAGGAAAATCCATGAATCATGCCAACATTATCATTCATCATGCATGTTCGAAATAAACATAACAACATTATCACACATCATAATGAATGTTAACAAAAAACATAGCATGTGTCAGCATTTTTACACATACCATGTAAAAGTAAAAAAAAGTCACAATAAGCATCAACATTTTCATTCATTCATAAAAAGAAAATTCATAATGTGTGTTAGCATCTACATGCATTCATACACATATCACATCAATTATGAAACAAAAAAAAATCCAAACACGTGTTAGTAAAATTAGGCTCCATGCAATATTTGGTTCAAAAAGAAAAAAAACTCATATACATGCCAACATATTCATGCACATATCATATTAGCATATTCATGCACATACACATTATGTTAGCATATTCATGCATGCACAATCATCTAAATGTTCAAAAAGAAAAATTCATAACATATGTCTTAATAATCATGCATCATAGTTCTTTTTTTTTAAATGAAAAAATTCTTACCATTCTTGGATCAAAAACACTCCATTCATATGAATTGTTGTCAAATCCTCTTTTAAAAAGAAAAGTCATTCTACCTTTGGATCGAAACCCTTTTCATTCATATAAATGGTTATTGAATCCTCGTTCAAAAATACAATTTCTTTTTACTTTTGGATTGAAACCCTCTTCATTCACATGAAAGGTTGTCAAATCCTTCTACTTCAAAACAAAGAAAATGAGAAAGATACAAGATCTACTTCTTTGATGTTTTCTGGATTGATGGTCCTCTTCATTCATATGAATGATATATATGTCCTTAAGCCCAATTTTGCAATGGCCTCCAAGCCTAGCTTTGTCTAGCCTTCAAGCCCAGCTTTATCTTATCCTCAGGCCCAATTATTGCACCAGCCCCCAAACCCAACTTTGTCTGGCCCTCAAGCCCAATTTCGCACTAGCTCCCAAGCCTTGCATTGTCTAGCCCTCAAGTCTAGTTTCCCATTGGCCCTCAAGCCCAACATTGTATCGCCCAAGCCTACCTTCATCTAGCCCAAGCCTAGTTTTGTCTGGCCCAGACCCAACTTTGTCTGGCCTAAGTCTAGTTTCGCACTAGCCTACAAGCCCAGTTTTCACTAAAACTCAAGCCCAACTTTGATTGACCGAAGCCCAGTTTTGCATTAGCCTCCAATCCCAGTTTTGCACTAGCCTCCAATCCCAGTTTCGCACTAGCCCCTATAACATTCCGACCGCATATTACAGATTTAAATAATAAATTAAAGAAAAGTAATTAAGTCACAACGCGGGAAATTTAAAACTTTATTAAACTAGGAAAAGTCCAATATTCCATAATTTATAAACGCAAAGTATAATAAATATCCATAATGTTTACAAATTATTATTCAAAATACAAATCATCAAAACTCCCAATCTAGCCCACGCTCTGAGGCTAAGCCTCACCAGCTCCTCCTGCAATATCATTTGCTCACGTGTACTGCGTATACCATCATCGCCAAACACAAGCAGATAGGGTGAACTAAAAAGATAACACATAAATATACATCAATCATACATATATAATAAAATACATCAAAATAAAATCCCATCTTTTATCCCGCATGGCCATAACCATGAATGATATCATTCCACCACCAAGGAACCTTCTCCTTCTCTATCACATGGCCACAACCATGTAATATCAATGTACATCAAGGGAGACTCGTTTCCTTCTTTCCACATGGCCATAACCATAACCATATAATATGAGTACACATCAAGGAGAATCGTTCTAGCTTTTCCACATGGCCACAACCATGGTAGTAGTGTTCTACATCTTCTAATGAGTATCTCAAGGCGCCTTGCTGCCACACCTATCAGCCACAACCGATAGAGCACATGCGGAAACCATGCTACGCATCACACACCATAACGCCAGGTGGAGTTCCCAAATACGAACATAGTCCGTAACGTCCTAGGACTACCAAACTCGTCAGCAAATCACTAAAGAGGGCAATCCTTCTGGACCCATCCGTACTGGCCACAACCAGCACACTCATTGGCAACACTCGCCAACCCGAGCCACGACTCAAGAGTTCCTCGTGTTCATCCACTATCTTTAGCTACAACTCAAGGGAAGTCATTTCGAGCCACAACCTATAGAATGCCACGTGCTTAACCCCTATCTTGGGCCACAACCTAAGGATACGTTCCGGCCCACAACCTAAGGAACATCAGCAAGCCCACCATTGAGATATCTTAGAAGCCTTATAGACCACGCTTTACAAATTCCATCTCATCCCATCAATACAACAGTAACACTTGCCTTGAACGCACAACAACACCCTTGCTCACTTAGGCTAAAAGCCCTTGTTCGAACAGTCCAGCCTATCTCGCTTAAGCTAGGCCAGCTAGCTTGAGCGAGCCTCTAGAATAACTGTAGCCGCGAAGTCTCGCTTAAGCGAGCTCTTTCTCGCTTGGGCGAGACCCTCACTCGCCCAGGATTAAACTGCCTCGTCTAGGCGATGAGTTCAACGAGACAGCGGGACCACACTCGAAATCTCGCTTAGGAGAGAGGCTCTCACTTGAGCGAGACGTGCCTTCGCTCAAAACAATAAATCTCGCCTGCGCGAGAGGTGCAACCAAGCCACACAAAACACACGCGAGTTCTCGCTTGGGCGAGGCACACTCGCCTAAGCGAGATGGCCTGTCGCCCAAGACCAAAATTACCTCGCCTGACCGAGATGCTCGAGCAGAGCCTGAATCTGAGCATTGTTTTATGCACACAACAACAACAATTGAACCCAAAATACACTCCAAATTCATACCATTCATTCAGCATAATTTTGTTAGGCATATGAGCATAATTGGACACGAAAATATACCCCAACGACCCAACTTTACACAATCACATAATATACAGAACACCACCCCATTATATACATACATTTAGGTCAAATTTCAATGAAACAATACCCAAAACCCACAACCCCAAATTCCCTCTCATGCAGCACGAATTTCAGAGCATAACTTCATCAAAATCATGCAAGACAATGCAATTAACACAGAATTTCGGGTTCAGCTCCCATAACTTGGAATTTTCCCTTGCTTAGAAAAATGCAGAGTGTTGGGAATCCCTCCTTGATCACTAGGCAGCCTAACACCTTCCCTTCACTATGCTCTCAATTGCCACAATCCTCTCCTTTTAAAGGGGCCTTAAAGTTATTTTCAGCCCTCCTAGCCGCCCCCTTCTGTGAGGGTTCTCTCCACCTTTTCATATTCATGCCATACCAATCTTTAGCAAAAAGATTATTAAAACAATAATAATTAAATAACACATAATTTGGCACACATAGGACGTGAACCCAAGTCCTTTCATACAATCAAAGTACTCTCAACCACTTGAGCTAGTAGTTTTCAACGTCATACCCATCAGAATTTAATGTCATAAATACACTACCTACCCACATTTATTAATTAATTATTTATTTAATTAATTAAATTATGCGGATCTTACAACCCCCTAAGCCCAAGTTTGTTTGGCCTAAGCCCAGTTTTGCATTGGCCTTCTAAGCCCAACGTTGTTTGGCCCAAGCCCAATTTCACACTGGCTCTTAAGCCCAGTTTTGCTTGACCCATAACCATTTTCTCTGACTCCTTAAGCTTAGATTTCTTGACCTTTAGGCCCAGTTTCTAGTCTTGAAAAAATAAGAAGAAAAAGAATCACAATATATTATCACGTATCATGCATTCTCATTATGTCAAAGGTATCATTTTTATTTGTGCGAACCAAAACCATCTTCATTCATATGAGTGGTTGTTGAATCTTTCTTTTTCAAAAAAAAAAATGAAACAAATAATAATATACCTAGTTTTAATCATCATGGTTCTCTTGTCTCAATCAAGGTTTCTACACCTTGCTAAGATTTCTACACCTTGTTTCTAAGTGAGTCAAGGTTTTCGACGCCTTGCCAAGGTTTCCACACATTGTTTCTATGTGAGTCAAGGTTTCTACACCTTGTTTCTATATAAGTAAAGGTTTCCATGCCTTGTCAAGGTTTCCATACCTTGTTTCTATGTGAGTCAAGGTTTCCACACCTTGCCAAATGTGTTACACCTTTTTTCTATATGAGTCAAGGTTTCCACACCTTACCATGGTTTCCACACCTTATTTTTATGGGAGTTAAGGTTTCCACACCTTGACAAGGTTTCTACACCTTGTTTCTATATGAGTCAAGGTTTCCACACCTTGCCAAGGTTTCCACACCTGGTTTCGTGAGTCAAGGTTTCCACACCTTGACAAGGTTTCCACACCTTGACAAGGTTTCCATACCCTATTTCAATGTGAGTCAAGGTTTACACACCTTTCCAACGTTTGTACACCTTATTTCTATATGAGCTAAGGTTTCCACACCTTGTTTTTATGTGAGTCAAGGTTTCCACACCTTGCCAAGGTTCCCACACCTTGTAGCTTTGCTAGTCAAGGTTTCTACACCTTGCCAAGGTTTTTATACCTTGTTTCTAAGTCAGTCAAGGTTTCCACGCCTTGCCAAGGTTTTTAAACCTTTTTTCTATGTTTGTCAAGATTTCTACACCTTCTTTTTGTGTCATTTTTCCACACCTTGCTAAGGTTTCTATATATTTTTTCTATGTTAGTCAAAGTTTTCACACATTGCCATTATTTTTTGCATATTGTTTTTTACGTTAATCAAGGTTCCCAGACCAATTCATCTGAGTCATCTCTTTTGCTTCATGTATATAAATTGGGGCAAATTTTTAGGTTTCATATTTTTTTTGGCTTAATTCATATTTTGGTCCTCTAATTATTATGTGTGGTTCATTTTGGCCTCCTAATTTTTTTGAGGTTCAACTTAGTCTCCAGTTTGTTAAGGAGGTTCAATTTAGTCCTCGACGTTAATAACATTAAAAAAAATTAATAGTAGATTGTTTTAATGTGATACAATGGCATTTGTGCATTACGTGGTAGTGTATTGAGATTGGGTGATGTGGAATTTAGTTAAAAAATAACTTTGTTTTCAAAGGGGATAAATGTTGTTAGGGTTAGGGTTCGAAGAAAATAGGGAATTGAAGAACAAATTTGGGAATTTGGTGGAGAAGCATAATCAATCGAAGAAGAAGGATTTTAAGACGAAGTGTTCGTTGTCACCTTGGCTGTGGCTTTCCGTCATTGTTGTAATCATAGTGTCGCCAATTCGAAGGTTAGTTTTTGCGGTATTTGCGTTATGAAGGAAATTGCTTGTGTATTTGTTTCGTTTTACTTTTTTACTATTGAAAGTATGTTGTTTATGAAGGTTGTTGTTATTTTTATGTGTGATTTTGTTTGTTTGTTTTTAATGGTGAGTGGGTTGTGGTCCCGTTTCTTTGTGGTTAGTGGGTTGTGGTCCTCTTTCAAAGGAGAGTGTGTTTAACTTTTTTGGGGTATGGGTGGTAAAATATGTTTTATTCGTGGGCATTGGTAGTGCATAGAGTAACTCATATGTTTTTTTTATAGGATAGGATGTGTGATGATAGTTTTGAGGTGGTGGTCCACCATGGGGGATACTTTGAAATGAAGGAAACACTGAAGTATAGTAATGGGGAAATGAGCACGTTGTCTTGTGACCTAAATATGTGGAGTTTTTTAGATAATTGGAATACTTAGGGAAATGGTTTATGTAAACATTAAGGAGTTATGGTATAAATTTCGTAAGTCCGCTGTATTGGAGAACAATTTGCAGAGGATGTTTGATGATAAGGGTGCAATTCACATGGTTGATATTGCTGGAAGGAATTTGCAGGTGCATATGTTTGTGGTTCACTTAATTTTTGAAGCTGAAGTTGTGGATAATTTTTTGGAATATTTCTCGAAAGAGGTAGTTGCACCAGTAGCCACTGAAAATGTTGAGGTCTAGGGTGAGGTGGATGGTCATAGTGGTTGTGGGGATGGAGATACCTTCATAAGGTTGACATACAACAAGATAATTATGGAGGAGAAGGAGAAGGGGTACAAGGTGATTGTCACATGAAATCTGAATTCCTAGATGACGTTGATAGTTATCATATGGTGGATATTGAGTGTGAGGTGGGGGTTCAGGCGCAAACTCAAAGTGAAGTTCATGTTGAAATTGGAGTCAAAATGAGGCTGAGGTTCAAGCACAAACTAAAGTTGCGATTGAAGAAAATATTGAGGTTGAAGCAGAAGGTGGTGTCCAAAGTCACCCACCACTACATGGAAATACTGCACTTGAGGTTGAAGGTGTTGTCCATGATGCTGATGTTCATGCAACTACTACACTTGAGGCAAAAATTAGGATTGAAGATGAAGGAACTGATTCTGATCATATTGTGAGTGATGGAGAACTACATGATGTAAGTGTTCATTACGAGGACAATTTAAGCAAAGGTAATGAGGAAGAAGAGGTTGAGGATGAAAGGTTGGAATTTGATGACAATGTCCATGTAGATATCCATGATAGGGGTTTATCTGATGATGATTGGGAATCAGATAAGATGGACAATGATGATTCAAATAGTGATCAATCATTAGGCAGTGGCAGCAAATGTAAGGCAAATTTTGGGACCTTTAAAATGCCCAAAAGCATGGCCCAATACAATTGGGAAGTTGGAACATATTTTCAAGATAAAGAGACATTTGTAGAAGCAATAAGGACATATAGAGTGCAATTTGTAAGAAGGCTAAAATTTCAAAAAAAAAATGATAAACGAAGATGTAGAGTCATTTGTTATGGTACGAAAGGAAAATGTACTTGGTTTGCCTATTGTGCTTATGTTGCTGCAACAAACATGTGGCAGTTGAGGAGAATTAATGACAAACACAAGTGCAGCAGAGAATTCAATGTAAAAATGTTGAATGTTGTGTGGTTAAGCAGTAGGTTGGAAAACACATTAAGAGAGAATCCAAGACTGAGGGCAATTGATATTCGCAAAAAAGTAACTAGGAATTGGAATATTGCTGTCACAAAGTCCATGGCTCGTAGAGCAAAAACATTGGTTGTTGAGCAAATGGATGGGTCCTTTGTAGAACAATTTAAACGAATATATGACTACGCACATAAGATTCTTCAATCAAATCCGGGTTCTACAACGAAGGTGAAGGTCGAAGGAAATGAAAGGGAAAAATATTTTGCCAGGTTTTATATGTGTCTCCAAGCATGCAAAGATAATATGATTTCCTGCCGCCCTTTTATTGGTTTGGATGTCTGTTTTCTGAAAAACAAGTATGGGAGTGAACTCCTAACTACAGTTGGAAGGGATGCCAACGACCATATGTTACTAATTGCATGTGTTGTTGAAGTGGAGAATAAGGACACATGGACATGGTTTTTGAAGTTGTTAATTGATGATCTTGGAGGACCAGATATTTGTTCATCATACACTTTCATGTCAGGCCAACAAAAGGTATGTCTATTAATTATGCACACTGCTGTTTTTAGTAATTTTAATTGTCAAGTATGAACACCCAAAATTTTCTGGTGCACTACGACATATGGGGTGTTGCTGCTAATTCAATTTAATTTTCTGGTGCAGGGTTTGTTGCCTGATATTCAATCTCTCTTGCCTAGGGCTGACCAAAGGTTTTGTATGAGGCATTTATATGCAAACTTTAGGAAGAAATTCTCGAGAAAGAATTTGAACGCTTTAATGTGGGAAGCAACTCATAGCACTTATCCACAACATTGGGAGAAAGTCATGAGGAAAATTAAAGAAGTTAACATTGATGCTTTGAAACATCTGTTAGCAATACCCCAAGGTAAATCTGTGAACTATTTATGTGAAATATTTCTTGAACCATTTCTGATGTCTATATGCCACTTAAATAGGTATTAGTCAAAATCAAGGTTCATACCCAGAACTTTGTGTGACACAATCGTCAATAACATGAGTGAGACATTCAACAGTGTAATTGTAGAAGTAAGGAGTAAGCCCATAGTGTCCATGATGGAGGAAATACGTCTTTATATGATGCAAAGATGGGCTGAAAATAGATCAAAGGCTAAATCATTCAAGAACTCAATCTGCCCAAGAATTAAGACCAGATTGAAAAATGAGACAGCTAATTCCATAAACTAGATTCCTAGGTACTTCACCAAGAAATCAATCTAATTTATACTTGTATTTGGGTTGCCATTTATACTTGTATTCAATTATTTTTTAATGTGATAGCTACTCAGCAAATCAGATATTTTAGGTTAGGCACAAATCATTTACTTGGGTGAAATTTATGGTGAACATAGGCAACAAACACTGCACCTGTAGGAAGTGGAGTATCACAGGGATACCTTGTTGTCATGTAATGGCTGCAATGAAGTTTCTGAACTTGAATGAAGAAGATTTTATCACTCATTGGTTTAGAATCTCAACCTACAAAGAGATCTATAATTCCATCATAGACCCTTGAAATGGTCAGTATCTATGGGTAGAAACATAATTTCCAGATGTATTGCCCCCTTCTAAACGAATTCTACCTGGAAGACCCAAAAAGAAAAGAAGACTTGAAGCTTGGGAGAAGAACAAGAATGAGAAGTAGATTACAAAACATGGCTAGCCTAAAAAATGTGGCATACGTAAAGAAGTAGGCCATAATCGAAAAAGTGTCCTCAACAACCTCAGTCTGCACCACCAACACAAACAACTCAGCCAACTAATGTGGGATCAGACTAGCCACCACCACAAACATGCCAAGGACCAGAATCATCACAACAACCACCACTAACACAAACTCAGCCACCTGAATCATCACAACAACCACCACTAACACAGACCCAACCACCTGAATCATCACAACAACCAACACCAACACAAAGTTAAGCACCTCAACCATCACAGTAGCTACCTGAATCATCTCAGCCACCACCACGACAAACTGAAGCAACTCACACATCACACCAGGCAACAACACCAATAGTTGAAGGAAGTCAACCACGCAACCCTCCAATTCCTCGTCCAACCATAATTATACCCAATAAAAGGCAAAAACTCCAGCATAGGAAAGGACGTGTGTGGAAGCAATGAAGCTTATTTGTGCTTTTCTTTTTTGCTGCACCTTAGAATATTGGGGTTATGATGTATTTTGTAGCTTTTAAGTTTCTAATTTCAGATTGCTTTGTCTACTTTTATATTTCAACTTTTACATTTTTAGTTAAAACATCCAGAACAATATTCTATGCAATTAGATGTATTTTGTGATGAAAGCATCAAGTATAATGGTTTGATTATATAATATAATGTTTTATGGCTCTCAAAATTTCTGTTTATCAGTGTTTTTAATGGATGTATTGGTCAGCACACATTGATTTCTTTAATGCTAGCTTTTCATTAATTTACTAACGTTCAAGGATACACCAATTCAAACTTGTAATTACATATGTCAAGTCACAAAAATACAACATTCAACCCCACCCAATACAGATTATATCACATACTTCTCATCATTCGTGACACCATAATGAAACTAACTACAACCAACAAACAAACTATCCCTATTAAAATGTTAACTGACTTTCTGGATCCCTTAAGTTCTTTCTCTAGGATATATGTACTACTAAACTATAGCAACTTCAGTATTGCTAAGATAGTAGTCAAGAAAATAGAGAGGGTAAAGTAAACCTAAGTCGTCCCCCAACGAACAAGGAATTGATTTTTAACAAATTAGTTCTTATAAAAACTATATAAAAGAGTTAATCAAATGAACAAGGAATAAAGAAATAAAATTTGAAAAAGATAAAAAAATGAAAAGATAAAAAACAATAATAAAGAAAAATAGATTGATTCCACTATTTTTTCAAAATAGATCCATCATCGGTTATCTAAAGATTATTGTTCAATTAATTATTGTTATAGATTTACAAATTAATCAATGTAAATTCTCAATTAATTTGTTGGCGTTCTCACTATTAACCAAAGTAAATTCTCAATCAAATGCAAGAACTTTGTAGATTAATCATAGTAAATTTAATCAAAGTACATTCTCAATTAAATATTACTATCCTTAATCATGTCCATTCTTTTACCTCTAAAATCAAGAAAAAAGTTAATTAATCAAAGTACATTCTTGATTAATTCTAGTTAAAGTTTTCACCTCTAATCAAAGTACATTCTCAATCATTGGTAAAAACCCATTCAATCACATGAAAGTTTCTAAATTTAATCAAAGTAAATTCTCAATTAAAATTAAAAACCTTTGAACTCATATGATTGATATGCATATAGATTAAAACATCTCGCTAATTACCTATGATGTAAAAACCATTACTTTTCACGTGATTCAAAGATAAAAGACAAATGAATTAAAACCTCAACAATAATGAAAAGAACAAAGAAATTATTTCATTCTAATCTCAGAATCCATAATGAAATTACAATGGAATCAACCCAAGAATTTTATTAAACCATAGAATGCAAAAGTAAAATAAAAATAGAAAGAAGAATAGAGAGAAAAGGGAACGAAATTAGGCCCCCTTAAGGGTTCTAAAACTCGAGCTTTTCCCTTAGTCTCTTTATATAGGACTTGGACTGGGATTTTCGGTTGCTAAAACCTCTCAAATATCTTTTAAAATAAAGATAAATATTATTTATCTTTATAGTGATTTTAAAAATATTTGGAGAGATGGTTAGTTTTAAAAATATTTAACAAATATAGTTGGTTAATAATTTATGATATAATTAAATAAACAAATTATTTAAATATATCTGATAAATTATCACTAAATAATATTTACATTAATTTTCTAAATAAGTCATTGTCAATCCTATAGTCCAAATTTGTTGGGAAATCCAAAAACATGAATATTTGCACTTAAACCCCTCTAATTTGACCAACTTTGACCAGTCGTTGCCTAGAGTTGACTATTTGACCAATTGATTTCCCTATCAGAGACTGAGATGTGGTAGGTGAAGTTGTGCGTTGTGCGCGGATCTGTTATGATTCATTGATGGTGCAGGGCGTTACAGTGAATTTGGTTCGTTGCGCTCGTGAAGGTGATGAGCATGGAGGTTGTGTTCGTTGCTACTTCGCGTTTTCCGACGATGCTGTAGAACTGTTGTTTGTGTGACATGAACGTGCCTAATGCGTCGTCAAAGGTGTAGGAATAACAAGCTTGGTTCGCTCTTGACTGGATATGTGTCTTCTGTGGCATGCGTTGCGTCCCTACAGGTTCATTGATGTTTTAGGCGTGGTCCATTGTGGTTTCGCGATGGCTATTGTAGGTGCGTGCAGATCAGTGTGAATGGTGGAACGTTGAAATAGGTAGTTGACAGTGATGTTGATGGAAGCTAGGGTTTCTCATTTGGGAGATGGGAAGGAAATAATGAGGTGGCAACCTTCCATTGGTTATGCTTAGAGTGATAGGATAGTGACACGTGGCAACACATGGTTGGACAATTTCATTAGTGGAGGATTGCCACATGGCATCTTATAAATGGGGCTGGACTTTGAGTGGAAGGAGGTGTGTAGATAGAAATATTAGGGGTGCATAATAGGTTTTTGGATGATCCAATTGAAGGAGGAGTGTGTAAAATAAAAATTGGGAGTGCATTTAGCTCCTGACCGTTTCTTTGAAGAATTTGTTAAGTTCAGCCTTGAATGAGCTTAATCTTAACTTCAGCTGCATCAACAAACGTTAAAATATCCAAGAAATAATTTATGCAACTAAAAATCACTTTTTAAGACATTTTTATCACACAAGCTCAAACAACCTAATTATCAGAATTATCAATTAAATCACTCTTTAAGCACACAAATTCAATTAAATACCCAGAAATAAACATTAAATGAGGGCAAAAATATGCACTCATCACTCATAATAGTGTCATCCCTATCGTCACCACCATCTTCGGAGCACCATTTGAAGTAATTATAACCAATGAAGGATTCACTTCTGTTCTGTTATTCAAAACAGTCATAACAATAAACAATCTCATTTTAGTTGGAAACACCTATTCATGAACAAACATAAAAAAATGGGTGATGGATCTAACGTTGTAATTAGGGCAGCCCCAAAATTGTCTCCCACCATTTTTAGCAGTTCGAGCTGTTCTTAACACAACAACCTACCCACAGTTGCAATATTGTGCTCCACCGTGAGAGGAAAAGCCACCACCGTGAGAGGAAAAGCCACCACTATGGCTGGATAAGCTAGGATTTTGCATTCCCCGCGAATTACACGACCAAGAAGAAGAATAGTGCCCCCTCGACATCATTCACAATCAACATACACCAAATGTCGAAGAACTCCCGCACAAAGAAGATGAACTGTGAAATTAGGGCAAATGACCAATTCTCCCTCCATATACTTCGTTGCCACCTCATCATAGTACATTGATGCTCAGCTATTAAAAAACCTGCCACGTTTCTGTTCCAAAGTGACACTATTCTAACGCCATTTAACTAAAACTAACGGGAGGGACCAAATTATACTATTTTAACAAACTAGAGGACTAAATTGAACCTTAAAAAAATTAAGGGACCAAAATGAACCACACATCATAATTAGAGGACTAAAAGATGAATTAAGCCTATTTATTTTGTCCATCTAGAGATTCAAGCATACAGTGATCACATGATTTGTCAAGAACAAATATGAGTCTCTTTCATTCATGCATTCACAAAATTCAATTTGACTTTCACATGTTGATTTCATATTAGGATGCTCTTTATTGAATGGTTACAAACATTCATTTCAATATTGACCCTCTGCTAGACAATGATGAAGTTCAAGTTTTCTTTTGGTATATTGACCCTCTATTAGGCAATGGTCGAATTCAGGTTTTCATTTGTATATCGACCCTCTGCTAGGCAATGGTCGAGTTCAGGTTTTCCTTTGGTATATCGGCCATCTGCTAGGCAATGGTTGAGTTCAAGTTTTCTTTTGGTATATCGGCCCTCTGCTAGGCAATGATCGAGTTTAGGTTTTCTTTTAGTATATCGGTCCTCTGCTAGGCAATGGTAGAATTCAGGTTTTCGTTTGTATATTGGCCCTCTGCTAGGTAATAGTCAAGTTCAGGTTTTCTTTTGGTATATCGGCCCTCTACTAGACAATGGTCAAGTTCATGTTTTCTTTTGGTATATCGGCCCTCTGCTAGGCATAGTTGAGTTCAGGTTTTATTTTGGTATATTGGTCTTCTCCTAGGCAATGGTTGAATTCAAGTTTTCGTTCGTATAACAACCCTCTACTAGGCAATGGTTGAATTCTGATTTTCCTTTGATCCATTCGCCCTCTACTAGGCAATGGTTAAGTTCAGGTTTTCTTTTGGTATATCAGCCTTCTGCTAGGCAATGATCGAATTCAGGTTTTCGTTCATATATCAGCCCTCTGCTAGGGAGTTGCTGAATTCTGATTTTCCTTTGATCCATTGGCCCTCTGCTAGGAAATGGTCAAATGTAGGTTCTCTTTTGGATCGGGATCCTTTACATGGTAATGGTCACCGAGTTTCTATCTTTCGGTTAGGGACCCTTTCCTCGGGATTGGTCATGTCTATCATTAATTTAGTTTGTTTCTTTACTTGCTTTTCTATTTAGTGTTATATTTCCTTTTGAAACTCATACGAAATTAGTGTTTTTATCTTTACTTATCCTTTACTACGATAATATGAATAGTTAAATTTTCTTATTATCTAATAAAATCTAAGTAAAGAGGGTGAAACATATTCTAGCCTTTAAGCCTAGTTTTCCTTACTCTCAAATTTAAATAAATGGAGAAAAAAAGAAAGGAAAAATGAAAAAAAAGCAAATAAGGTTCTCATGAATTCCACCCATGTATCCACACATTTATTCAAGCCTCATCATTTAGGTTAAAAAACAAAATCATAGCATGTCATACATCATCAGTGATTTATAACATGTGCATAAGCATACTCCTCCAACATTTCTTATATTGGTGGAAAAAAAGGAAAAATGAAAAATACAAAAAGAGTATTTTCAATCCATTTCATCATACTATACAACATACACATATTCACATCATGTCATCCATCATACTCCACAACATCATTGAAAACCATTTCAAAGAAAAAAAAGCTAAACGTTAGGAAATTTGAAAAGTCGGCAATGACAATATTTTTGTAAGTCTCACCAATGTTAGGCATTCATGCGATTTTTGTGGACACTTCAAGAGTAAAATCCAAGTTCTCCTTTTTCACATTGAGGCCCTCTGTGAGGCAATGGTCATCAATTTCTTTACATCAAGGCCCTCTACGAGGCAATGGTCATTGATTTCTTTGGTACATCAAGGCCCTCTGCAAAATAATGGTCATTGATTTCTTTGTCACATCGAAGCCCTATGCAAGGCAATGATCATCGATTTCTTTACATCAAGGCCCTATGCGAGGCAATGGTCATTGATTTCTTTGTCACGTCGAGGTCCTCTATGAGGCAATGATCATCGATTTCTTTACATCAAGGTCCTCTCTAAGGCAATAGTCATTGATTTCTTTCCTTTCGATATAAACTCTCTACTCCGAATAGGTCTAATATGTTTTTTCAAAAACTCAGAAAAGAAAATAATAAAACAAAGTGATTTGTCAAATCGAGACCCTCTACAATGTAATGGTCTCCAAATCTTTTGGATATAAACCCTCTCCTTAGGATTGGTCTAATCTTTTTTTCAAAAAGTCAAATTTGCAAAAAAAGATGTGGTTTTTTGGGTCGGGATCCTTTACATGGTAATGATCGTCGAATATTTTGCATATAGACCCTCTCCTCAGGATTGGTCTAATTTGTTTTTTTTTCCAAAAAGTAAAAAAAAAAATTGTGTCGAATCAAAACCCTCTACTTGGTAATAATCACTTAGTTCTTTTCTTTCAGATAAAGACCATCCTTTGGAATGGTCAAGTTTGTATTTAACTCTTTCTTCTTTTGAAACCTGAACAAAATTAGTGTTTCTGTCTTTACTTATCTTTTACTACGACAATATAAAAGTCAAACTTTCATATTATCTAGTCAAATCTAAGTAAAGAGTGGTAGTTGTCAAGATCCAATTTCATCCAGGTGAATAAATTTATTTTTAAAAATAAAAATAAAAAAATGTTTGTCATTTAATGATAAATAAAAAAGGTGAAATTATTTTTTCTTCAAATATTTTCAAACTTTAATTTGAGAAAAAAAAAGCAAAAAAAGAGAGAAATAAAAAAAAAGTAAAAAAAGAAGAAGGAAGAGCCCAATTTATTTTTAATTATCAAACTCCTTCTCATGAGCCCAACAACCCAACCTGTTTTCATCCTCACCCTTTGCTTTTCTACCTTTGTGTGCTTGTTAGAGAAAAGAGTGATATGATTCAAATAATTAGAAGCAATATCTCTCGTAATAATTAAAATCATTATTACTAATGATGATTGATATTATGCTCTGATTTGTTGTGATTTTATTCCCGTAATGTGTTGCTATCATGACCAATTCCTTATTTATATATTGTTCATTACAATTAAGGCTAGGATTACATTGATATTGCAATGTATGAATATAAATACACACTCTGTCATCACATGAAAGAAAAAATTAAAAAAAAAATCTCTATAGTTCTCTAATTCTTTCCCATCACCATTCCCACATGCACATCTCCTTCTTATCTCTCTTTTGATCTTTTGAAAAAAAAAATATTGAAGGAGGTAAAACAAACAAAAAAAGTGAACGAGAGAAAAGGTAGTTGTAATGTTAAGAAAAAGAGAATGAGATTGATAGAGAAGGAAAGGAATTGAAGATTTTGGAAGACTCATTTTTTTCTTTTGATTTGTGAATTCCCAATTTTTATTATATTTTGTTTAATATTGTACATGCTTTTACTTTTACACATAACTTTGACATTTTTTGTTAGGCACATTATTTTCTACTATTTACAATTATTTTACTCCAAAAATCACTAAAAATGTTTTTCTTTTCTTATTTTTTAGTGTCTTTTCAGCCGCTCGTGTCGCATGACACTCATTTTAAAATTTATTTTTTCTAAAAAAATATAAAATATCAAAAGGGCTACCAATGGATTAATATCAAGTATGCTTATTTGGCCAAATAGCTAAAACCAGTAAATGTCTCAATCATATCAAATCATACATATTCACCTAAGTTGCAAAACAAAAGAATCAAGCTAAATTTTTGAGTATGAACAAAACATGAGCAAGTCACTCAAGAAAAACAGGAATGACACATGTTTATCCTTTACCCTTAAGGCTCAAGACTCACAAGGTCAAATTCTTTCACAAAAGATCTAATCATGAAATTCTCAAATCAATTATCAAATCACTAAAATAATCCACTCATATCAACATGTCTTTTATTTTTCCAGAATTATGCTCATCCCAAATACTGAATCAAATCCTAGAAATCCAATGTTAATATGTTTAACTGAAAATAGAGAAATATTTTTGGTGGATTTCTTATGAGACATATTTTTTAAAAAATTCACGAAGTAAAAAGATACTACTTTCACAATTTTCTCAAAAAAGAAATCACAATTTGTTTTAATGTAAACAAAAGCAAAAGAAAAAAAATAGAAAACAAAAAGAGAAAGCAAAAATCCTACCTATAGTTTATCTCTCCTACACTTATTTCAAAAATTGTCTTTAATGGACTTATTTTGAGGAGAAAACAAAAAATTGTTTGACTTTTAGCTCCATCTGGCCATATGTCAAAATTTATTTTCTTTAATTTTTTCAAGTACAAGTTAGCTTGTACAATTTATTTTCAATTTTATTTTTATAACTAAAAACAACAACACATATTTTTGAAAGTTTTCTAAAATTTTTCTACTTATGCTAAAAACAGAAAATAAATATGCATGCATTTTTAATTTTTTTTTATCAACAATACTATCAAATGAATTTGAATCTAACCTCTTTTCCTGCTTTAACAACCTTTCCTTTTTTTCTCTGCATCCATGTCAACAAATATAACCACTGAAACTTTATTTGCATCATTCATATCAACAAACTTAATGTGTGGAGCGTGTGGCTTCAACTTAGTTTGAGCATCATTAGGTGTATTATGGTGATTAACAAGATCATTATTAATCCTCATAATCTCATATTATAAGCAAAAATTTGAACTTAAAGTAGTAGACTCTACTGCTTAATTATTAACCAAATCAGTTGTAGTAGTAATAGATGCTTCATATGCATCTTCCAATATTGTTATTTGTTCAACTACACTTGGTTCCTCCATTGTATTGTTCTCACAACTTTGCCCGGAAAAAGATAATTTGTACTCATATCATCATTAACATATAAAACTTTATATTCATATTGAGCAACATCATATCCATCAGTAGATATGCCAGTGTGAGAATCTTCAATTTCTTCATCAACATATTCAACAACATCTTTAGTAAAATTGATATGTCCATCAGTAGACATATTAATATGTTCATTAGTAGACATATTAGTATGAGCACCCATGATTGCATCAATATATCCATCAGTAGATATATCACTGTGATATGATTCTAGTGTTGGTTGATCTTAAATTTGAATTGTGTACTCGTTCACATCAATGCTCAATTGTTCCATCCTTTGATTCAATCCCCCTAACATTTTCATTATTTCAGCCCTATGCTCAACTATTGTCTTCATAATCTTTTCTAAAGTGGCCTCCATAGCTTTTTCATTCATTAGCTAGCTTAAATCATCACACTTTTGTTCTGCTCTAATAGCCAAGTTTTGGAAAATTTGAATGAAAATTTTCATTGAATCAATTAACCCTAAAACTGTTTTGAAATTGGTGAAAACAAGCTTCCTTTTGTAGAAGGTGCTTCTATACATAGGTCACTTATGTTTAATGGTGTTGACTACCAGTTTTGGAAAACTTGATTGAAAATTTTCATTGAATCAATTAACCAAGGTATTTGGGATGTAATTGTGAATGAACCTTACACTCCTAAACATGTTGATAACAAGCAGGTTGACAAGCCATGAAATCTATGGGCAGAGGAGGAAAGAAGGCATGCTCAATATGATTGTACAATAAAGAATATCCTCAACTCTTCATTGAACATGGATGAGCTCTTTAGAGTGTCTCAATGCAAAAGTGCAAAAGACATGTGGGATGTGTTTGAAGTCACTCATGAGAGAATTTTTTTTTTTTTACATAGGTTAGTGAGCTAACAAACTTAACCCACCAACCCGTGGTGAGTTGAGCCGAGTTGGAAAATTTTTGGCTCACCATTAAGTGACCGGGTTTGGCTCAATAATTTTTAACCCAACTCACGGTGAGCCAACTCGGATGAATAAGGTTGGCTCACTTTAACATGTCTAGTTAGAAATTTAGCTCAAATGATTAAACATTAATCGTTTGTATTAGATCTTGAATTGTCCGATCGGACAATTTAGAAAATGTGTTTTTTATGATTTGTTATAACGTATACATTTAAGTTTATGCATAAATTTGATAATTTTTTGGTTAAAACAATTTTTTGTTGTTCTCTAGATACATACTTGATTATGGTCATGAGTGATCACTTTCACTTCGTGTACTTTGAAGACCAATGTGAATTGTTGTCGAAATTTTATCAAATTTATGATTTTAGACTTCTTCATGAATGTTTTAGTGAATCATGAAAAATATTTCTTCTGAATGGGTAGGGCCTGACGTTGTGATAGTTAAAATTTTGATAATGATCGAGTTTTTTACGAACGTAGTATGAATTGAAGCTAGATGAATGAACGTTGCCTAGTGAAGAGTATGAAAAGAAAATTTTTAAGTTCTTGCAATATGCTCTAGAACACACAATATCTGTGAACAAGACATATTTTTATCCTTGTTTTTGTTGTCTTATTCAAATACGTTAAAACTTGGGCACAATGCGTGATCATTTATTCATCGTTAATATAATTAGGAATTATACAGTTTGGACTTGGCATGGAGACATAATGATAAATATTTCAGTCATACAACTTTGGTGCATATAAGTTTTTTCATTGTTTTCCATTCTTAAATCTTGGAATTGCTACTTTTTAATTTAAACTTAACTATTTTGTTAGGTACTTGGACACAATCATCGTGGACCAAGGTCGGGCTTCTACGTATGGATTTATCGACCCACAAATCGTTCAAAATTCTGGAAACACAACTATGCAAACTATAATATATTTGCAAACATTAATGTGAGTCAAAAAGATAGATGTCCCTTGTGCACTATGTAACATCCTAGCAGAATATTACTTATTTAAAATTAAAAATAAGATAAAAATAAATAAGAGCCGCCTTTATTAAAATTACTTTCCCAAAAATGCGGGAAAATTTTTAACTTTATTTTATAAGCGCCAAAATATAACCAAAAACATATATGCGTTCAACGCTTACAAATAGTAAAACGATTACTAGTAGTTGATTACACAATAATAAGAAATCAATAAAATAAGTCCATGTAAAATTCCCCACGCTGGCCTCTATCCCGCTCTGAGTATCCACATGCTCACTTGCATTAACATTTGCTCCCATGTAATGAGTTACATGATCATCGCCAAACACACACAGATAGAGTGAGCTCAAAATAAAAAATACATTACAAGGTACATTTCAATAACAATTTAAAGACCTAACACTTATCATACACCCCAAACCTCAAACCCAAACATTCACATCTTCCTTTGGACGCCTCCTGATTCTACACCCTTTGATGGTTACGCTGATCGATCTTTGCTGTCACAAATGTCTACTCGCTCCTCCGACTACAGGCCACCACCTATAGTCCACACGTGGGAATGATCTTGTCACGACCACAATCCGTAGCACCAAGTGGAGTTCCCGGATACAAATCACAATTCGTATTTGTCCTAAGACTACCAAACTCATCGGATAACACCGAGGAGGACAATCTTCTGGAACCCATCCGTACGAGCCACGATCTCGCACACTCCACTGGACTTCCAAAACCACCAGGCTACAACCTTGAGTGGCCATGTCTTACCCTAGAGCCATCAAAATGGGTTATAACCCGCGAGCCAACCCGGCTCATCAACCGTTCGGATCGGGTCGGGTTGAAAAAAAATTACAAATTTCAGTACGGGTTAAAAATGAACTCGATCCACTAAGAACTCGGCTCATTCAGGTTGAACCCGTGATGAGCTGAGTTGGCTCATCAACCCGTCAATAAATTTTAAATATTAAATTAATATATATATATATATATATATATATATATATATATATATATATATATATATATATTTTTTTAATATATATATATATATATATATATATATATATATATATATATATTAATTTAATATATATATATATACATATATATATATATATATATATATATGTATATATACATATATATATA
>Ga0209389_1000774_pt1 | contig 20237 bp, 9 predicted proteins | sample CowpearedBW_FD_187526 | JGI IMG/M metagenome (GOLD analysis project Ga0209389, IMG submission 187526) | Root nodule microbial communities of legume samples collected from California, USA - Cow pea red BW (SPAdes) (version 2) | ecosystem: Host-associated > Plants > Roots > Nodule | place: USA...
CTCAATCCCTATTTTTTTTATTCTCAACATGGTATCTAGAGCTTAAGGTTTTTTTTTTTTATTCGCTATCGCTGCCTCCGCCTCTGCCGCCACCGCCACTGCTGCCACCGGAGCCGCCGGCGCCATCCTTATTAATATAATGTTATTGAGTCAAAATTATGTTGGAGACAAAAAATGTCTTTTGAATTAGACACTTCACCGATGTGTTGTAGGTGTGTCGGTATTCAATCCTTGTTAGACACAAGGACACACAATTTAAGAGACGTGTCCGAGCTTCATAGATAAATACATATTGCACAACTTTGTATCTATTAGTGTGATTACTTCTAAAAAGCCAAGAATAGCACAATTAATTCTCAAGTAATGTGTTACTAACTTAACATTTACAGGCCCCTTCTATAACGGGTGGAACTTCCCCCACTTAAAAGATCATCACATTAATAGCTTGCAGCAGAAGCCAACAGATTTGCATATAAATCAATGCATGTACACAGCTTAATATCTCTAAATGTAAATGCATGTTAACAAGGTTCTCATTGACAAAGCTGTAAAGAGTGTAGGTATTGTCGTTGAAGATCATGGAAACAGTGGAATCATGGTTTTGTTTTGTCACATTTTGGGATTTCGGGTTCTATGTCACACAAAACTATTCTTGAGTTAATGGGTTTTTTGGCTAAAACCCAAGCCCAATAAACTGTTCTCTTTCATGCACAATTGGTTTCACATAACTACCTAGTTAATGTTACATTTTTCCGACCTTCCTGTCCACCAAGCAACTTCCTTCCCTAAAAGAAAACCTAATCAGTTGTGGTTGTTCCAATTGCTCAATCATGCCAGAAGTGAAGCTGTGGAGACGTGTACCACTCATGGTTTCACATTTTTCTCCTTCATTCATAGTTGTCACTGATTTATTTTAGTGATTTATGTTAAGAAGTGACCTGTTCTATTATCCCACAATTTACAATGCTGTGAGTCCTTCATAATCCCAACCACATAATCTCAATTTTGACTACCTTGAGTAGCAGCAAATCCGAAAAGTCAGAGTATGACTGCCTTTCCTGTAACTTTTACTGCTATTTTGTGAGGAGAACTGAGAACTACTGGTCATATGCAACATCTTTAGCCTATTATTTCAAAACTGCCTGGCACCAGCATGCATTGTTCGTCATCACCATGCACACATACATTATTTCGAGACCACCTTGTGTCAAAACAAAAAATTAAAGCCTTTTGTTAGAAAGAAATTGACCATCTCCAAACCCTTCTCAACTCCACAAGCCTCCATTGATCATGTTCCTTCACTGTGAAGTGAAGGGTATGAGTTCCTTAACATCTCCATTTCTATTTCCCAAAAGTATTAGGATTATTGAATTTGGGACAACAGATCATTACTACTTTTCCTGCTTACTTCCCATCCCACTCCAAAGTACCTTGCAAACCATTCATAGTCCTAATGGAGAACATGTCCCAATTCATCAAAACAACAACACCAACTCCAATCTTCATTCTCCCTTTGCAACATCCTTTAAGTATTAAATTGGCTAATAATTTGATTTCTAGAAATAAGCTTATTCAAGCCTTGAACTAGTCAGAAACTTTTTCAGCCTCATTGTATCTACCTTCTCTCAAGGAGGACTAATCTAAATGCTAATAAAGGCAAGATGTGATATACTTCCTGAAACAAAATACATTTGATGACAGCACCAGAATAAAGGAGATGCATTCCAGTCATCTGGCCACCTCAGAAACATGGCCAACTTTCTCGATATACCTTCATCACAAGTGTTTACATCCTCCATTTAATTAACTTACATCTCTATTTCCACATTTGTTTGCATAATAATTTGCTGAATCTTTCTAAGTATGATGTTTGTCAAGTTATATTAGGACTACTGGGACTTGTTACAGAATCCGTTTCTATTGGAACTTGTTACAGAATCCGCTTCTAAAGTTATATGGCTTGTAAGTTTTATTGATGACTGTACATGTGACATGGACATACCTTACAAAGCACGATGGTGTTTTGCATGCAAAAAAAGGTCTAGCTGAACATGTTTGCCATGCTTTCCCTCTGCACCCTTACTATGGTTATGTTAGATCCAAGAGCTGTCAAGTGTGTCTTAATTGGCTATCTCTCAAATAAAAATGGGTACAAGAGCTATCACCCTCAAAGCCATTGGGTCTTTGTGTCAATTTTCACCTTTCACAAAATGCATTACTTAACTATCAGCTCTCAATTTCAGTGGGAATCCATTCTAGAATTTGAGTCTGTCTTAGAGTTCAAAGAAAGAAGCTGATGAAAGTTACAATGAAATATAAGTTGAAGATCAGTTCATTGGAAAATAATATCAAAGGTGGGAGTCATCTAAACTGAAGGTAAATGTGCCGGGTGATTACCGTGAAGGTAAATATACCTAAATTTACAAGGCACCAAGTAAATGATGTCTTCCTTAAGGGGCCTTCCTAGTGCTAGATTCCTTGGTATTTGAAGGGAATTGTTCAGACGTGTGATTTATCTTTAAGATATCATTGGATACTTATTTTTAGGATATCATGGACTTTTTGTTATTTCCTTTTATTTCCCTTTTCTAATCTTTACGCTTGAGAAGGGAGATTATTGATTGTAAACATAATTAATATACAATTTTTTTTTTCTTTCAACTAAATTATATTCATACTTCTAAATAGTCTCTTAATGTGATGTTGTCTCATTTCTTTCTTCCAATTTTGTTCTGTACAGTATATTGACATCAAGTAAATCTAAAGACAAAGTTCAAAGAAATTATAATAAAAGGCCTAACTAAAAAGGGTCCCCGGAAATGTATTAGAAGTGATAGGATTTTGCGTTTTAATATAATAAATACATTAAAAGCTTCTAATTACTTAAAAAATGTATTAAATGAGATAGGATTTTGTGTTTTAATATATAATGAATACTTTGCTTTCCAATAAAAAATTTCTATTTTACTTTGTTAAGGCCACTTATTGTCATATTAACAAGAAAATAATTTTAGAAAGTAACAAACATTTTCTTCCTTTGACACCACAAGATTATCGTTTGCCATCACAATTTAAACATATTGAAATGCAATACTAAGAACCTCAAGTGTTAAAAACTATAAAATTTAAAGAAAATGATAAGTGTTGAGAAGTAACAACAATTAGCCAAATTTATTGCAATTGCTTACTCACTTTCTCTTGATCCCCGTTCACCAATAATTCCCGGGCTTCTTGGTCCACTAACAACCTTGTTCAACTGAAATAAAAATAAATAAATAAAAACTTAATATCTAATTTTGTGAATAGAATATATGATCACCAAAGGAGAATGGGTTTATTTTCAAAACAATAAAACTGAAATATAAAATCAAACACTAATTGAAACCATGTAGGACAGGGAATAGATTATAACCTTACAAGTTGACTTTGTGATGTTGAGTTAGGTCCAATGTTATCAATATTAGATAACGGAAAATATCAAAAACCTCAAATCTTTTATAAAGTTATAACTGAAACCATGACAGGTTATGGTGGAAAAATTGTGGTCAAAAGAAATATAATATATACATTTTTTAAGAAAAATACAAAAATATAATTGTAATGCAAAAGTAATGATATTATGTCGGTGTGACCGACAACAACTACTAACAATGAGCAGCAACGAGCTAGGATAGGCAGCAACATATGTGCAAACTACATTGACACTAAAGAAGAATGGAGCCAAGGGTTATTAGGGTATTAGGTTAAATTAAGTTTTATTGGGCTTGGCCCGATTTTTAACAAAGTATCAACTGGAGCTTAAACCCAACGAAAGACAGAAAAGATAGCATTAGTGTTGAGCCTTACAAGAAGAGTTTCTTCTTTGTGTGCTAGAGTAAGGTGTCTTCTCCACACTTTGATGACCCTATTTCTTCTCCACACCACTACCCCACCTTTTCTGCCATATTCGTTTTGTACCCACCAACGAAAAAAGCGACCGCCATGAGAAACCTGCTTTGCCACCACCTTGTTATGGCGATAGGCTACAAAGCCACCACCAGTTTCCACCATGGTGCTACCATAACCGAGTTTTGATAACTAGTTAGGTTTAAAGTTCACTTTCTAAGAAATACATTAAAGTGGATGACATCAGACTTGGGAGATACATTAAACTCATGCAACACCTTGTCAACATCAAAGATATATTGAAGAACATGTTGAAAGTTGCTTCATGCAAACAACATCTCTGGAATAGGCAAGATATCAGGGTTGCAAAGTAAGTCACGTCAATGTTCAGTCAAGAACATTTAATGTGTCTTGAAACCTCAATGTGTACTCACATTCAAAAAGAAAGTATTAGCCAGTTGTGTCGTGTTACAAAGAATAATCGGTCTTAGTAAGGAATAGTGGTTTTCCAAAGAATATTCAATCTTAGCTAGGAGTAGTTGCATTCCAAATAATATCTTATGTTTAGCAAGGGTGGTGACAATATTGATAAAATCGCAAGATCATAAACTCGCACAATGTTGCAAGTTTGGAGCACCAAGCGAGTTGACACGAAGGGCAGATTGTAAGTACTGCAAATCGAAGTGAGTATGCAAGGATACTCGCTGAACCGAGGATTGTAGGCCATGTCGATCCTTCTAATCCTATGATTGATCGACCCAACCCATGAGAAGGCCAACGCTCTTACCTAGGGTTACATTCTTTGGCGCCGCTGCTCTTTGAGTCATCGATGCCAACCAATCTCAGAGTCATCAGCCTCACCGCTCCGAGAGTCACCGACCTCGCCGCTCTTGGAGTCACTAGTGCTCATCACCCTCGCCCTCGCACGTCATGCAATTTGTGATGCTTAGCCTTTGGTTCTCTCTTTTTATTTTGCTCTCCCACCTCTGTTTATTTAAGGGTTCCTTTTAGTGATGTAGTTGCCTCGGTTGTTTTGCAAGCAACTCGAGTGGTTGTTGTGCTGACATCCACACTCATTGGTTCTTTTTATACACGACTTATGCACTATATTTTACTACTTAAACTTACTATTATTATAATAATAGTTATACTTATTATTATTATTATTATTATTAAAATTATAGTTATTATTATTGAGTTATTTTTAATAATACACTTGTTTATGGATTTTTTTTTTTATAATTGTGACTCTTACAAGTCAGGTTACGATCCTCGAGTTACGATCTTTTATTGTCTTTCTGATCCTCAAGTTTGACAACACTAGTGGTGACGTTCCAAATAGTTCCAAATAATACTCAGTTTTAGCTAAGCATGGTTGAGGACCAAATAATACCATTTCCATCAAGCAACTACTAGTGAAAATCAATTGATTGAGAAATGAACATAATCTTTATTAACATACGAACTAGTATAAAAACACATTATAAATTCTTATGCCTTATCTATTTAGATTACATGTTAATGAACAGTAACTAATCTTAAAAGGACACTTTTGCAAATTTGAAAAGCAATTTTGGACAATCCGTCAGTCAAACTTGAAGTTACATATGATGTTCCTCATCAAACCCAAACCCTTAAGAAAATAGTTTGATAGTGTGTCAGTCAAGTAAAACTATTGTCTAATAACATATAATTATGTTAACTTGCAAAAATTTTAAAAAGTCCTAAAACATAATTCAACCCTCCTTTATAATGTTTTTGCCCTGGCAAAAATTTAAAAAGTCCTAAAACATAATTCAACCCTCCTTTCTCGTGTTTTTGACTTGTTTATATACAAATCATCATGAAGGGACGATTGCAAATAGATATAATTCTCGCAATCATTGTTTTATGGACTAGTAGTATCAAATTACTATAAAAAAGATTGAATACATGCCTTTAATAGATTTGATTCCAAAGGATAGATTACAAGTGTAAAACTTTATTTTAGGTGCAAAGTACTACAAAATGTAAGATCGTGTTAGCTAAATTTACCAATGATGAATTGGTTTTACCTATGGAGATAAGTGGAAGAGCATTTCACTTGGTAAACTTTAAGAAGACTAAGTTGTAAGATTTGGAGGAAGAGAGTAGGGGACCTATTTTAATTGATTTGAAGGAAGAATTCCAAGGAACCTATTTGTGAGGTTGACAAAACTAAAAAAATAGTTCTATGGAGATATTAATCAAGGCCTCTAGACTAGTTTCTTTTCATCCCTAGTCCCACATTTAAGCCATGAGATTTTTCATGTGATGGACAACTCTTGGATTGAGACGTCCCATCCTAAAGGTGTCCAAAATTAGTAATTCAAAAGGTAAGGGCAAATGTATCCTCCACATAGGACTAAGGATCTCTATAGTAGTAACTTTTGATGGACTTTGAAGAAATGAAGAGCCCAATGTCATCATAGGGGACATGGGTGACTAAAGATTTGAGTCATGATTAGCAAAATGCATTGATGGTAAATCACAAAGAAACCTAAAGTGTTGATCAAAAAATAAAAATAAAATAAAAAAATACAAAGAAACCTTAAAGAATGCACTATGGTTCTCCAACTCTTTCTTAGCTCTAGCAAGTATAGATGCGAAAGGTAAGAGTTCATTATAATCACATATCACAATACAAACTTGCCCAACGTAAATATCATCAAGTACTGACAAATTCCATACAAGCATTAAGTGTCAAGAGCTTGGACCTTGGTCCAAACAAATTTACGAGTGACACATGAGGGAAAAGATCAATTTGATAGTAAGGAGGGTCGGTTGATCACATTGCACAATTGAGCGTCAATCTTCTCTCATTGGCACAAGCAATAACTACTAAAGATTATGTTGATACACGAGCCAAACAATCTATAGGGTGATGTTAGAAGCCCAAGGTGGTAGTTTGAACAGTTGGTTTCTCAAATGGAAATGGGAAATTAGAAAAAGGGAGTGTAAGAACCACTAAAAGCCATGGTAAGCGAGACGGGAAAACATTGGAACAAAAAAACAACACATGGAAGATATTGTGTGTACTTTACTGTCTGTCAAAAGTGTTATTGAAAATCAGTGATAACAATGCTATGGCAGAACCCGGTGGCAGTTTTGGTGCTTGACGCCACAACATGACAGTGGCAATGCGGGTTTTTCATGGCAGCGGCAAACACATTTTGGATAACGAGCAGCGAATGCAGAACAACTATGGTGGAAAAGGCAAAGGAAACCCTATGGAAACAGCAGCAACATGGAAAAGAAGACTCTTCAGCTAAGGCAGCAACGCTTGTGAAAAAACCCTAGTTTAGGCACAAGAGATTTGATCTCTTTAGTGTGTTCTATTGGGTTTAAAGCCCAAATAACTTAAATAAAATTGGGCCATTTATGGCCCAATAAAATCTTTATACTTAACCTAATATTCGAATAACACCTGTGACTTCTCCTTCATCCCATGCCCACTGCCGTCAGTCGTCATTAGCAAATTGCATGTCTGCTTTTATTTTTTGCCAAGTGTCACCTACGTTCTTAATTTCTTTTCTTTTCTTCTTCACTTCCACAATTGAATTTCTAGATATAATATCATTATTTTACATAACAATTGTATTTATGTATTTTTCTATAATGCATATATCATATTTCTTTTGACCAAATGTTTCCGCTATAACTCGATATGATTTCCATTATAACTTTATAAAGGACTTTTGGGGTCTCCGATATTTTGCACTATCCAATATCGATAACACTATCTGTAAAACAATGTCAAATTGAGTTGGGGTGAGGGTTAATGGGTTATGGTTGCTAAAGTGGGGCAATCCTACACCACTTTCGCAATCAAAAAAGACACTACACATGGGCACATAACAAACCCCGTATCAGACCTCCGATGAAGACGCAGTGGCCTTATCTGAGTACGTTGGCAATTGATTGGGTCGTTGATGGCCAATGTCAAACTGGTCACATCAATCCATGGCTGTGTCAAAAAAAAAAATCTCCAAAGGAGCGAAACCAAGTCATCAAAAGAAGGGTAACAATTAAGGATGCAAACAGAGGCATATTTCTTGGAATGCCTTTGCTAGGGACTCTGGATACCACGTTATGACAGAAAACAGAAAAACTGGACTGAAACTGTGGCTGAAAACACAGCAGATGTAAGTTTGTATAGACTTGTGGCATTAACTATACCTAAATAGAAAATATTCCGTTTACTCTAAATCAAATATTATACACCGACAAACTATTATTAATGCAATAAATGCAGAAATTATATTCTGATTTTCAACGTTATCTCACCTATTTTTTACTATAAAATAATAAAAATACTTCTACCTATATGTAGAGTTTTATTGAATACTCCCCAGCATCCAGAGAAAGCATGATATATCACAGTTTCAGAACCTTACCTTTAAAAAAGTTGTAGTAAGATCATCAATATCAGAAAGTGATCTTATATCCTCTGCCTGCAATGTGGAAATGTAAGTTAGCTGGACAAAATTCTAGCATCTTGTCTGCAAAATTAATTTGTTATGCCCACATTGACTAAGAATTGAGATTAACTAGATAAAAGTCAAATATAATGTTTTAACAAAAGATTAAGTAGACCACAACTAAAAATTCCAAGGCAACACAACATAAATTTAAAAATGGCCATGAATGACAGCAACTATAGATTAAAGTGCTTTCATGCAATATCGATTCACAACCATCTCATTTGACTACATCAACTACTCAAAAAGTTTATGTTTGGGGTGATCATGCAAATGAAATTAGTTTGTGGTAGCTATTTAAGATATCATTTTTTAGAGAAAGCACTCAATATTTAGGTATCAATATCAGTTTTGGCAATTCAAATGACGCAGTGTGATATTTGTTTTCACTTAAGTTAACTTTGTAAAAAGCTACACATATTGTTGCCACCAACTTTAAATTTTAGAAAAAGAAACAAAATTAGACTGAATAATACCTCTTCTTTATTGAGAAATAAATCTTCCTCGTTGAATTCCACAGCAAGCGTGGCCTTATATTCACCTTCCTCTTCTAAACCCCCCAACTCAATTCCCTCAGCAGCATTTTTCCCAAAGAATGCATATTGTGATGCATCAAATACTTCACCATCTGCATAAAAGAAGAAAACCAAATCAAAGAGATTTCAACAGTTGTAACATACAAAACACAGTTTGCACATCTAAAATCCCATCAATACGAAACACAAACTAAACACCATGTAAAACAAAAAATCGATGATGAAAGGTCACAAGATCTTCAATGAGCATACAAAAACAAGGCTCTCGAATAGAACATTGAATGAAATAGCATATTTGCAATCTTATTGGCAGAGTTATACATTACTGATATACACTACACTCACCTACTAAAGGAACCAACAACAGCATAACCAAAGATATCCAGAAAAGAATAAGAATTCGGACTCTAAAATCAGCAGAATAAACTTTTCAAAATTAGCAAAATCTAAATTTTAGTTCAGACCTTACAAGAACTCATTGTGCTGCAGTGAGCTAAACATATTAAAAAAAAGAAATAGAAACTCAGAGCAGATAGTTTAATCCCCGTTTTATTTCGCGATCAAACTCCTAAGTAGAACCAGATCTACATGCAGAAGCAGAATCAAAGAACACAAAACTCGAAAGAAGCGATTACAGCAAGCGGGTAATGAAAACATATAAAAACGCAGGGGAAGTAAAAGCATAACAGAAGATAACAAAATAATGAAAAGAAACGAACTTTTGGAAGTTTGTCCCAATGATTTGTGATCATCGGTGCTGGGAGCAGCGGCACCAAAGCCATCCATGAAGGAAGAGAGAAACGCGAACGGTGAAGAGGCGAAGTTGAACGCGCTTCGCGAAGTGATGTGTGCGGAGAGTTATGTGAATTAGGTCATGGCAGAGATTGAAGAATGGTTTTGGGTTGAGAAAGGGAAGTGAAGAAGAACCCTACCACAGAGAGAGAAGAGGGAGAGAGAGGGTGTGTTATAGTTGAGATAGCGTACCTAATTTTTTTTTAATTTAACTGAGGGAACATTTTTGGGGAGATTTTGTTTCGGTAGTTTTCCGGGGAAGATACCAAAACATAAGATTTTTTTTATTGTTTTTATATTTATTAGTTATATGATTTCAAAAATAGGTGAAATTGCAATTATTTGAAATTAAGTTTAACAATATAGTTTTAAAATTAACCATACATTTCTTAATAATTTAATTAAATAAAATTGACATTTTCTTTAATTTGTAACTATTTTCTTATTTTTTATGTTTTATATTTTGTGATAATTATACCTTTGTTATTTTTCTTTATACGAATGAAACACGAGTTTTAGTGTTCACTTTTTTTATAACAATAATAGTAAAATTATAATTATAAAAGTAAATATAAATAATTTTTACAATTTTATATATAGTTTTGATTTATTTGTACATACTTTTTATTTAGTTAAATTTTAAAAAAAAATGTCACTCCAAGAATAAAATTGAAAAAAAAATGTAAATATCAAAAAGATGAATCTTTTAGTATACAAGTATAAATAGATATAGATAATAATATAAGAATAGATATAGATAATAATATAGATTTATTATTGTTACCGATAAAACACATGTATTAGGCTAATTATTATTAAAATAAATAAAAATACTATTAAATTCATAAAACAATAAGTAATTTATAATAATAATAATAATAAGATCAAAATGAATAGTGAAATATGTAAAAAAAAAATGGTTACCTAACAATTTTTATGTTACAAGTCTCACATTGATTAAAAGATAAGGTTAATTTAGAGTATATAAATAGGTGCAAATCTCATCTTATAAGTAAATTTTGTGGGATTGAATTAGTCTTAAAATTCATTTTTTAGCTTGATATCAGAGTCATGGGTTAAAATCTATCATAATGATATTTGTTGTTTAGGTCTATTGTTCCACCCATTAATGACAAATCTCACTCGAGATGTATATACCTTAACGTGGAGGTGTGTTGAAAGTCTCACATCGACTAGAGGTAAGGGTAAGTCATGTTAACTTGGCACGATTTCATTGTGAAAAGATCATATCAAAATGACACGACTTTAGTGCAAAACATTTTTAAACTGAAGATGTGTAAAGGTGATACGACTTAAATTCAATGCATTTTAATCTAAAGTCATACCAAGATGACACGACTTCAGTTCAATTTTGATAAATGTTGTGATAGAGTGACACAACTTGATGTCTACATTTCTTCTAACTTGAATTGTGAGCAATATTTTTACTAGTGTCCTATACGAAGTCATGCATAAAAAGTTATTTTAACCCATTAATCAACTAATATAATACACAATAATAACTTGAATGGCTTCAAGTCTTTAATATTTCATTAACTCCCTAAAATGTGTTTGTGGTGTCCTTTGTGAATATTTTTCAACCACTCACTCTAGGTTTCATACTTACTTAAATGTTTACTTTTAATAAAACATTTATATCACTTTAAAGCACCATTAATGGTAGCAAACACATATTTTTGTCTTTTTAACCATAATGGTGTACTTTTGTTGAATAAAATATAAAATAAAATTAGAAGAAAAAAATAGAAATAAGAAAAATATCATATTCAAATGGATATAAGTGAGAGCTTTTTCCTACACCATACATTTTTCTTCCTACACTCCTAAAATTTTATAAATACCGTAAATGACCTCCTTTGACTTTGACTAGTAAAAACATAATTACCATTTCTCTCCTTATTTATTCCCTTAACAACCCTAACCCCTCACATTTACCCAAGCATCGCACACTCAACCCTTACATTCAGTGTCTCCCCACCCCATGATTGTTTTTCCTCCTTCCTTTGACCTTGCACCCCGCAAGCACAATCATCCCTTCTTATATCTCCTATATGACGCACATTTTTCTTCGTGCAACACTCACGTAAAGTAAGTTTCACTTTTTTGTTTTACTTTTTTATTGCTTATTAATTTGGGAATAATCAGGGGGTGAATAGAATTTCAAATATGACATTTAGATAGTTAATTTTGGTTGATAGGTTACAAATTTGTAGCAGGGTGAGATTTATTGAGGAAAAGCATCAAATTTTGAAATTTGTATTATCTTAAATACTAGATTTCGAAATAAGGTTTAGAAAATACCGGACTTTGAATTCGGGTTTAGAAAAGCACTGAAGTTTGAGATTCGATTTTGAGAAAGTACCAAAATTTGAAATTTGATTTGTAAAAGTATTGGATTTCAAAATTCAGTTTAGGAAAGTGTCAGATTTCAAAATCCGGTTTAGGAAAGTATCAGATTTTGAAATATGATTTAGGAAAGTTCCAGATTTCGAAATACGATTTAGGAAACTACTGGATTTCAAAATCCGGTTAAGAAGTCTCCTAGATATCAAAATTTGGTTCGGTTTTTTTTGTTTTAATTTGATGTGTTCTACTTTTGTTATTTTTAATTGTAGTTATTTGGTGTGTTGTGTTTTTCTTTTATTTTCCTTTTAAGTTTAGTTATTTGGTGTGTTATGGTTTTGTTTTTTTAGTTATTTGGTGTGTTATTTTTAATTTTTGTTGGAATTTGTTTGTTACAAAATTGGCAAGAACACGAGGTGCCTCTATATACTGGGCTGAGAGTTCTGCACAACGTGAATCTAGAATGAGACTTACGACATCTGTTTGTATAAGAGGTCTTCATGGTGAAGCTGAAGAAGCTACAACATTAGTTGGTCTTGACGTTCATGAATAACACGAGGATGTTGGCATTAAGAGACAAACATTTTTCATTTTCATGTTGGTGAGATGACTGTTACACAAGATGATGTGTTAGCGCTACTACATTTGCTTATAGTGGGACAATTTTGTCTAAACGAACCCTTACGCCCATCAATTCTGCAAATGTTTGCATCTTACTAACATATGACCATGCCCGAGCCTCGGGGTAACAATGGGTAGACGATATGATGTCCACCATTGGTATAAGACAACTTTCTTGTAGGCGAACTTGTAAAGATAAAATTAATAAATGAAAATACTATATTGATTACTGATAGAAAATAATAATCACTTTACCTGCATAAAATGAGAACCATGAACATGTTCTATACTGATTAATCGATATTGTCTTATATCAGAGTGTAGTACGTAATGGGAAAATCGTAATATTTTGAACCGATGACAAATAGACTATGATGACATTATATCAATTAGCAATACCATAGCCCATATCTCGTATAATCATTCACTTCTCCATATTAGTATGTAATTAACGAAACAAATATTTATGGAAGAAAAAAGTAAGACATAATAAGTGAAGTATAAAACATAGCAAAAAGTACCCTTGACTATGAATCGACTAGTAAAGACTTCTTTAATTCTTCTATTTAAACAAATCATGTCGGATTAGAGGACAAAAATCTTCACCCATCCCCAACAAAATAACAATGTCTATATACCCATAATGATCATCGACAACAACATCAACAACATTGACAATTTAAAGGTGACAAGTCATATGAGATTGATCTAACATAGATATTCGCCTTTGTTGCATACATCCAAATCTAGCATTCACCTTTTCTTTAGATTGCTTGTCTTTCTTTGCTGAAGAAGTATCATATTTAGAATGTAAGGCGTTTACATGCTCGAAATATGAAGGTTCGCGCTTTTTAGACCTTTGAGACCGATAAACTTTATTCTTTTATGCACCCTTCCTTTTAAATTTATGCAATAGAATAACCATTGATGTCATAACAGGACAAGCAATTTCAAGTAACATGTTTGATCGTCACCTTTCCTGCAAGGTTCACTTCTTTGAAACGATTTAACATTAGATCAAATTCCTTTTGAATGCATAAATCTGGCTACGATTGAATTGATGAAATATTCGAAAAGCTCAATATACTCCACATGATATGAATTTTAGGTAGAGGAATAACCCAAGGTCATATCTTTGTAATTCACAAGCACATGATAGACCATATGTTCGTCTCAAAATGCAATCACAATTTTCAATATCAATTACAATATGCCTAATTCGATCGAACTCCTCAACAATGAGTGTCAAAGCATGTTTTGATATAAATCACACCAATCTTTTACACCTGGTATGCTTAAAAGTTCCACTTCTCAAATTTAGACTTTTTTTTCAAAATGATGTCTTCATTTCATTATGTTGTAGGATCATGTCGTTATGAATTGCATCCTAACATGTCTCCTTACTACTTCCCAATACCTTTTTTATAATCTAATGAGTATACTCAACCCTAATACAAATAAAATCAAGAGTAATGTAAAACATCTAACAAAAACAACTAAATAAGAACAAATGCAAACATACTTATTTGATGTTGTGTTTCCTAAATGTGTTACTTTGTTTGTCCACGCCTTCATAAAGTATTTCTTATAAGAAATGATCTATAAAGGCCATGAATTACAAACATGATGAAGGTGATCACACAATGACTAAAGGTTGACTCATGTTCACAATCCATGACATTTTCCCATGCTTCCATGATAACATCCCATGCCTCAACAAAATTGACTAACATTTTGCACTTGGCTTGCACATTTTTTCGAACGTGGAAATGACATAGGAGATGATAACATTAAGGAAATACAATGCTAATGACATTCATCAAAGCTATGTATTTATCATTAACAATGAATTTAGAACCACCCTCAAATGTCAGAAATAATCCTCTTAACCTTTCAAGAGCCTAAGTGAAATTATTTTGTCGTTCACTTGATTATAATGCAAAGGCAATCGAGAAAGTCACATCAATAATCTCAACTAATGACAACCTATATTTGTTGGTTTTGTATGTGTTATCTATTAAGAAAACAATGTTAAATGCATTAAATAATTTTGTTGCATCATGATATGTACAAAAGAGGTCACTTAGCACCGCAAATTCGTCTACACATCTACTCTAATGGAAGTATTTATCACGTTCTAACAATATCATTAGTTGTCGTAATTCAGTTTTGAAACCTCTTAATGATCAAGTGTATCTTCCATTATATAATTGTTTGATTGTTGTCACATTATACTCATTATTTTATTTGAGAGTAAAGAGAACGTTTATAGGCTTCACTTAACTCTTAGTCATATCAACAAGCAATGAATGTTCATTAGGTTTTAACATATCAGCATAAGGTGACCAACTAAAGTCTTTACAAATCATGATTATGATATCCACACATTACTCTCAAGATTCACCACTCTCCATTACCAATTAGTTTGCCTCTCAATTTAAAAGAACAATCACATTTTCTTATGTCAGACATATTAGGTTGAGCATTAGATTTGTATTTTATGTACTTTCCACCTTTTCCACATTCTAACAATACATATGTCTTTTCCCTAGGATGACCATTAGCTTTATCATATTTTATAATCACAACAACAAAACCATGATAAAAAGAAATCCCTATAACACATTGAATTAACTCATCACATGTAGGAAAGATCTCATCAATTATGAAGTTATCAACATAATCTCCCTCGTACATTTCATTTACAAAAGAAGAGAAATTTGAGATGAAATTCTCATTTAGTTGTGATTTCATAAAACATAAAGGACAATATTTCATCTTATATATCAGCACTCTAACCACCTATTGACATGAGCATACAATACCTAACTTGTTGAATAATAATAACTAAAATGAAGATTAACAACAAATCCATAAAACAAAACACAAGAAATAAGTAAAATTAAAAAAATAGCAAAATAAGAACATATCAAATTAAAAACAAATGGATTTTGAAATCTGGGAGACTCTTTAACTAAATTTCGAAATTTGGGAGATTACAAAACCACATTTCGAAATTCAAGATAATCCTAAACTAGATTTTGAAATCTGGTATTTACTGTAAACCAAATTTCCATTTCTACAAACGGATTACAAAATCTAAGAGACTCCTAAACTGTATTTCAGAATTCAGGAGATTACAAAACTAGATTTTGAAATCCAAGAGCTTAGATAACCGAATTTTAAAATTTAGAAGAATAGAAAACGTGATTTTGAAATCCATAACACTCCTAAATCGAATATTGAAATCCAAGACACTCCTAAACCAAAATTTCATTTCTACATCGAAATTCGGGAGAGTCTTTAACCATATTTCAAATTTTGGGGGATTACAAACCGAATTTCGAAAACTGGGAGATTACATAACCGAATTTCAAGATCTAGGAGAGTAGAAAACAAAATTTCGAAATTCGGGACACTTCTAAACCAGATTTCAAAATTATGGACACTCTTAAACTAAATTTCAAATTCTAGTATTTACTTTAAATCAGATTTCCATTTCTTCAAATCGGATTTTGAAATTTGGTACATGGATGAAAAATGAAAAATAGTTACATAATTTGGCCGATTCTTGTTGAAAAACCCGAAAACAACAATGTAAATGAAGAAAAACGAAGTAAATACATACCTTTATTCTTTAACAAAAATGAAGATCAAATATGAAATTCGTTGAAGGAGAAGAACATCATTGAAAGAAGAAGAAGAACACTCAATAAGACAAAAATGTCGTTGAAGTCTACTTCATGAAAATGACTTGGCGGTGCTGGTAGAAGTAAATATAACAACGACAACAAAAAAAATGTAAGCAATAATTACTAATTACCTAATTAATTATATATATATATATATATATATATATATATATATTATCTAGGTTTATAATGGGTATCATGGTGAAATTTTTGGGTGCAGAAGAAAAATGTTGGGTGCAAAAAGAAAACCTTTGGATAAGTTAGTACATTAACATAACTCATGATGGGTTTTTGTTCAAATACTTCTTGTTAGTGTAATTTAAAATTAAAAAAAAAAAAACATGAGCTTCTTCCCATTGTTCCCCAAAAGCTACTAAATTTAGAAACAACTTTTTTCATTTGGCTAAATAGGTTGTCCTTCTTCATTCAAAGTGATTTATTTTCTATCTTCAAATTGTAGAGCATGTATTTATAACTATATATAAAGAGGATTCCCTTTTTTTTTATCCACATTTCATAATTTCAATTTTATCCACATTTTATAATTATTTGTTAAATTTTTAAAAATTAACGATTACTTTTACATGTTTTCTATAAAACTGTTTATCTTCTCTAATTTTTTACCTATTAAATTTTTCATTCCTTTTACTTTATCTTTAATAAATATAAATTTATTTTGTAAATTAATTTAATAACATTACAACATCAACACCTACTAATATAATATTAAGCATATTTAAAAATTGTATACACACAAGTATGACAACGCCTATGTTTACGCTAGTATACATAATTTCTTTTCTTGATTTCCCAATTTTCAATATTTAGCATAATTAACAATAGAAAATGATAAATAACACGAGACTTTCAATTTTGCTTAAAATTGACAAAAGTAAACAAAGTTGACCAAAACATTAATAAATAAAATTCAAAGGAAATATGGGATGTTACCTTTGAATTTTATTTATTAATGTTTTTATTTCATCATTATCATAGATGACATCCCTCCTTTTCTTGTTTCATGTGAAGTTGGTAATATACACACCGACTCGCATGGCTCACACTTCTAATGTAGAAAGAAGATCACATGTAAGACTCAAGAAAAATATATTTATTAATTAGTAGACTAAATAAATACAATAAAGTTCTTATTAATATAAGTAAAGTTGGTTTTTATGATCAAATGTTCTAGTTCAATTAGTTAAAGTTTGTTAGTAAGAGGTTATAAATAATTAATTTAATTTTGTTTTTTTGGAATTCAATTGGGAATTAATGGCTATTACGGGACATTAAGAGGATGAACCTCAACAATAGGCACTATTGAGTGAGTACATTTTTTTAGGATAAAGTTATTCATATATTCTATATTGTGGAGAACAATATAGAATGGCGAAGGGAAAATAATTGCATATAGAGATGTGTTGAGATTATGTGGGTAGTATTCCCGAAGGCCATTGATCAAAGAGCAATGTAGTATTCTTAAGGGGAGTAGAAACTTTGGTGAAATCGGTGAGAGTTTTCCTTAATTCTTATCAATTTTTTGGAGTGTGTTTGAAAATATGGTTTAGAGTCTAAGCTACTTTGTTGCAATACAAACATTCAAAGGGTGATAAGGATGCGATTTCTTGAATCAAGGAAAGGAAAAAGAAAAATCGTGATCATGGGAAAAGAGTAAGGGCAACTAATTGAGTCTATTTTTTTTATTATTATTTGTACTATCATTGTTGAATGTCAAAAACATATTTGGTTGAGAATATAGAGTTTTTGTGATTTTGATTGGATTGGAGGTAAGGGGAGTATGTGCGAATTTAATAGTTTGCGAGGAAGTTAATTAATTGTGAAAATATGGTTTGAGTACATAGGTGCTCCAACCAAAATTATTATAATAATGTTAGTTGATTTTTGTTTTTTTGTCTCAATTATTTGGAGTTTTATGGTACAATCAAACTTGGAATTAGTGTGTTTTATTGTATGTAAAATTAGTTGTAGTGTTATAGGTTTTTCTAATCTGATCATAATTTGGATAATTGGTATCAATATGAATTGATGAAAATGATGAATATTTTGAAGTGTTTTAGATTAAATGGTACAATTTAGAGTGTTAATCTCATGACGATGCATAAAATTGGTTTTGGCACTATTGATGAATGTTTAAGGATCATATTACCTCATTTATAGAACATGTTTAAAGAGGAGTGGTTTAACTTGTTTTCTTTTTTGTATAAATTGTATTCTATACATTCGTTTTTGTTTTGCACGTTTCTACTAGGCACAACTTGTGAGTTGTTGAGTGCCACAATTACAATGGGCTATCAAGTTTGATTTTGTTGGGTGCAAATTTGGTCTCATTGGATGCTACTGAAATAATGTGTTCACTGTTTTAGAATCGTGGGGCAGGGATTATTGGTTGTTGGGCACCATACCCCTATATGGGCATCATTGGGTGCCAGATTAGGTGGGTTAGGCGGCTCTTGACCAATGACCTTTCTAGTTGTATTTTTTGTGCTGCTATCTTGGTACAATTGAGCACTAGGTTGAGGATGTCAAACACCACTTAACAATGTATTTTGTATATGACTGGTGGTTGCATTTGTTTTTCGTGATAACATGTTTTTAGTTGTTGTGTGAGACAATATGTACTAGGTATGGTTGTGTGCTACAACTGATGGTTTGAATGGTGTTGTAAGACACTATGTGTATGTTTGGATTAGTTGTTATATATTATTACTAATTTAAAATTGTGAGTATAATGTTTGATGTTTTATGTTAGCTCACCCGTGTGTTTACTTGTGTGTCCACTATGATCATCATTTTATATAGGAGTAGATGTTAACAGATATGCATCCTGGATGCACAATTGTGAGGAGAGTGTTGGTCTCTTGGCAAGCGTACCAAAAGTCAACTATAGTATAATGATTTAAAGTAGGAGTGTTGAACCCACGAGGAACAGATTCAGTGAAAATTAATAATTATCTCAATCAGCATATATATATACAGAAATTTTAATTCGATGGATCATCGGCAGTTAAACTAAATTGCATAAATAAAATACAGTAAAACAGAAAATTAGTTAAAAGATCAATAAATATCACCAGATTACATCCAAGTTTGAGTAGATTAAATTCAATCCCAAGGGAGAATATTAGCCACTCATGGTAGCTATCAAATCCTAAGAACTAAAGAAGAAGAAGAAAAAATATGATCTGTGTTATGCTCCTGGTAGCAGCTCTGCAGCACAGATGCACTCCTCTTCCAAAATCTTTAGCTGCCCTGCAGTTTTGAACCTCCAAAGTATATATACAGCCCAAACTCTCGCTTGGGCTACTGAATCTCGCTTGGGCGAGATAGAGTACTCCAGCATGAAGGAAGGGTCTCGCTTGGGCCACTCATTCTCGCTTAGGCGAGATAGAATTCTTCAGGTTGAAGAAAGGTCTCGCTTGGGCGACCATGTTCTTGCTTGGTCGAGAATTGAAAAACTGCTCATGGCTTCTTCACGAAATCTCGCTTAAGTGAGATCAAGCTCGCTTGAGCGAGAAAGGCGGCAAGTGTCTCGCTTAGGCGAGAAAACTTTAACTTTGGGCGAGCCTGTCCTAGCTTGAGCGAAGCACCTTAGCTCTGAGCGACCTGTTGCAGATTTTCCTCCTTTTCTTCTCTATTTCTTGCTTTCTCCTTCACTCTTCTTGAGTTCTCTTTAATCTTTCCTGAAAAACACACAAAATAAGATCAAATGATTTCTTTAAATCAAAACTTGGAAGCATGTGATTGAAACTTAGATTTAGGGAGAATCAATATGAAATGAACACAAATTAAAAGCATAAGTGCCAGATTTTGTTATGAATCTTTACTGA
>Ga0209389_1000777_pt1 | contig 20201 bp, 9 predicted proteins | sample CowpearedBW_FD_187526 | JGI IMG/M metagenome (GOLD analysis project Ga0209389, IMG submission 187526) | Root nodule microbial communities of legume samples collected from California, USA - Cow pea red BW (SPAdes) (version 2) | ecosystem: Host-associated > Plants > Roots > Nodule | place: USA...
CAAAATCAATATTGGGACCATTTTGGGGAAGAAAAGTGTTTGGCAATGTTGATATGAGGTATTGTGTGATAGCATCATATGATGTGGGGAAAGTGGAGGTGTGAATAATTTAAGAAAAAGCTAAATCATTTCGCAAATCCAACATGGGATTCTTTTGTCCCTACTACACACTGAAAATGAAATAACAGAAACAACAACCATAGACACAGAAATTTCAGAGGGAAATCATAAAATGGGACAAAAAATCAACTAAAGAAAATCTAAAACAACACAAAAGAAGAAAACAAAACTATTACTTTGATGACAGAAAATGTAAACAACAATGTAAATAAAAGAAATCGAAACAGAACAAGGAATTTAAGAACAAAAACAACAACAATAGATATTCTAAAACAGGATAGAATGTTAGTAATAAGTGAAGAAAACAAAATAATTTTAGTTAAAACTAGTTAAAAGTGAACTTATTTGGATATTTTATCATTCAACTATCATTATTTTATTATTTTTCATCATAATTTTGTCTTGAACATTTTCTTATTATGTTTTTCTAGTTTTCCACATTCTTCTGATTTATTAAATGTTTGTAATGAAATTAATAACGGCTTTTAAAGAATGCCATCATTTCTGTGAATGGATGAAAATATAATGGTAAAATGGTCGAAAATAACTTAAAAAATTGAATAAAATATTTATTTACGTTTAAATATTTTGTGTTATCTATATTAAGAGATACTTAAAAGACCTATACTAATATTAAATGAAATATTTATTTATTATTACTAAAATTCTTCCTACTTTGAAGGTTGGTAAGTAGTCTTCAAGTGTTCATATATATATCCTTTCTTTAACAAGTTAGAATTATTTTTGCAAAAAAATTATAAAATTTGAAATATAATTTACTCTAAATCGTGTGTCATCGATCAGAGATAATATCAATTTATAATATATATATATATATATATATATATATATATATATATATATATATATAAAAGTAAGTTCTTTACAAATCAATTTTGTAGGGTTAACTTAGACTAATCCACTATTTAAGATGATATTATATTTATTTAAAGTTTATCCTACCAAATTTTATTATTTGTTGGGTGATGAGAAATCCCTAACTAAGGGATCAAGTAGTGTAGGGTTATAGGCTTGTATTTGGACCTTGAGTAGAGTAGGGTTAGAAAGCCTAGCTAGGGTTTCTGTAACCCCGAGAGAAACCCTAGAGTGGAGTGTAACTTGATCCACTCTACACACCTATTTTGAAGGAAATTCAAGTTTGAATTTCCCTCTCTTTTTTCCTCTCCTTGGTTGGACTCTATGGTTTTAAAGGACACTTATTTCTTTGTAAAAATCACTTTTGAATGACTAAAGATATATGTTGCACACCTCAACTTGTTCTTGAGTCTTTTTAGACTAGGCCTCTCTAATTCAGCTATTCATAGTTTCTTTCTTAAGAGTTAACCCCACCTCTCTCTTGGGAAACCTTTTCACCACTACAAATTTGAAACACATCTTTCCTTCAAACAAGCTTCTACTACCTTCCATCCATTCATCATCTACTAAAGATGCTTTAGCAAGAAGGAACTTCATCATTGAGTATAAAATTTCATCCTTAACGTATCACTATTGAACCACACACATATTGTTGGACTGATGAAAATAATATATCTTGAAAAGTTCCACATCACCTAGGATAAGCCAGGGACTGAGTGTGAGTGACTATATAATAGACTTTAAGTTCATGATGTTTCTTGTACTAAGTCAAGAACACTTTGAGCTAGTGTTTGACTTTTGTCATATTTTTGTAATAGGATATTGTGAGGTATAGTTAAATTATTGTTATGAGAGTGTGAGTGTACTTGCAGTCAAAGGATTGAGAGTATTTTTTGTGTTGCAAAAATTTACACATAGTGATTATTTTTTAGTTGTCTTTGGACAACGACATGGTTTTTTCTTTGTATTTGGAGTTTTCATATTATATTTAGTGTTCCTTGTGTTTATCTTATTTATCTTTTAATAGGTTGATTCTTGAGAGTAAAAACTATGATGTTCTTAATTGATGATGTATTTTTTCCAACACATAAATCTAGTTTCACGAGATGGACATATAGAATTTCCCAAATCAAATTATCATCACTAGTTTGATGGAAAACATGAATTCTAATTTTGGTTAAACTCCCATTCACTATTAAAAGAAAGCAAACTAATACATACAAAGAGTCTCAATTAGTTTCACAATGTACAAAGGTCCTTTCCATCATTATTATTATTATTATTATCATCATCATATCACGGGACCTGTCTAATAAATATTTTTCCCACTTAGAATTGTACGAAGTATTTGCATGACATTATGTAATTAAGGTACTTTCTTAACCTAATACTTTTGATTGGCCGACCCTAATACGCATGTCAAGGGTGTGTTTAATTGATTTATGTAACTTTTAAATCATATGACTAATCATGATTTGAAGCAATTCTTGAAAAGGTTCTTATTTTAATAAATATGGTTCTTATTTTAATAACTTTAGAAATATTTTTTATTTTTTAAAATTAATACAATAATCTCAATTCAATTTCATATTACAATGTGGTAATTTGCCTCAACCAACCTAATAAATTTGGAGAAAGTAGAATGTCCATCCACCATAACTATAAAGAGCAAGACAAAGAAAATTCAACAAGTAAAAAGATGTCATAAACACTATCCCTAGAAATGAAAAGAGGTGAAAATAATTTTGAAATAAAAGATAGATTCAAAACAAAGTAATTTTACAACATTAATTCATTACTAAAATTTGTTACATGTTTTAATATTTTTCTGAGTTTTTACCAAAAAAATAGTTACAACTTAAGTTTGTTTTTTCTATTTACTTTTTATTAATTTTATAAAAAAGATACAAAATATTCAGAGAATCCCACAAAAAAAGAAAAAAACTTTAATAGTCATCACTTAGATATGATCCCATTTGATTTGACCAAAAGTAGTTACTCCACCTTTATATTAAATGAATATTTATTTTAATTCATATTTTATTTAAATTTATTCATTTTGATTAATTTTAAATTTTAACTTTGGAAGAACTCATCACGTGGACTAACAAAGTCCATATTTTATTTTCTTTATATGAGATGCTATATGATTTTATTTTAAGAAATTCACATGACACTCAAATTTTTGCTAACATGGATTTTGATGGCGACATGACAAAAAACTTCATTTTTCTTTTGTTTTAGTAAGTAATTTGTTAGTTTCATAAATTCTATGATGTTACATAAATTTAAATACTTAAATTACATAAAAGTTATTTGTTTTTAATTTTGTCTCACTATATTAACTTCCATATTTATAATCCATGTGCACCTCCAACCAAATATTATAGCATGAAAAGGTATAAATTTTAGCGTTTCAAACCTAATTTATAGAATGCCACCACTTAGGTTAATTCACTCACTTTTAGTTTGGGAAAAAAATTGACCAACAAAATTGCTTGATCCAACGTGCATGGTTAATGGATTAATTGGTGAACCAACCCATTTATTTTTAAAAAAAGTAGAAAATCCTTAAAATAAAGTGAAAGCTGTAAAATAAGGATTCATCTCATCGCATTTTGATAGTTAATTTTATGCATATGTTTATGATATTTAGGCACTTTTTTACATAATTTTATCGCGAGTTAGTTGATTATATTATTTTTCATTTATTTTCTATCTAGAAAAAGAAAATGTCAATTTCAATGAAAAAAGAACTAACTGAAATCAGTTAAGGAAAGAATTAATGTAAGTTATGAAACATTTACGAAGCACTTAAAAGGTAACATTTTTTTTTATCTTATTTCTTATATCAAAAATCCTTTTTGTTAAAGAAAAGTTATACAAAATTGAATTCCCTACGAATTCTTATTTTTCACAAGTGTCTTCTAAGGATTGAATCTTTATGTTGTATTCTGAATGAACTCTACTTTCATTACTAAAAATTCTCATATTACATGAGAATTTTCTTACAAATTTGAAAAGATTTGCAAGACTTTTTCATGCTATTTTTTTTAAAAATTTTAATTGACGGGTAATTCTTTCGTGAGTAATTATTTTTTACAAAATTATAAAATTCACAAATATTTCCTACAAAATTTGTTGCGAAAAGTATTTTATACAAAATATTTTGCAAAAAAATTAGCAGCAATTTTGCGTCGTTGGTGGGGTTTAAAAGAAATGGTGGAAGAGATTGTGGGTTCAACTTTCCCACTAATAAACATTAACAATTAACAATTATTGATAAAAAATGTCTTTTTCTATATACTTTTAACACACCTTCCTAAACCATGCAATTCTAATCATAAAATACATGTTAAATAAAGTTTTCAAAATACAACCTAAAAAAAACATTAAAAAATCAAATTAACTTTCAGATGATAATATTGAATAAATTAGGATACTACTAAAATCAATTTAAAAACTCTAATGCTTAAAAGTTATTTTTTAAAAGAGACAAAAATATTTAAAATTTTTAATTTATTTAAATAAAAAATATTTATATTAGTGTTGGATTAGTGTTTATTAGAATTAGTTTAATCCCGAATGTTAATAGAATTGACTTAACCAATTTTATGGTGAGATAATTATTTTTCGATAAGTAAAAGTATGTTTCACCCACACCCATTTTTTCATCCACACACACATTTTTTATTCACATTATTCTCCTCATCTTCATTCACACTTTTTTCTTCATCTCTTTCATGTTCATCACCTTCATCCACGTTCATTTTCTTCATTCACTACAACTTTTTTTATATATTTTCTCAATTTTTATTTTTGTACTACTCAGTTCAAAGTCAATCAAGGTCCAAAACCATATTAAAATAAAGAGGTTCACTTCTAAACATAAGGTTTGTATTACACTAGCCCAACCCAAGTCCGTTAATGTATTCAATTACCGTTATTTTGTTATATTGTTATGATCTCACTATCTTATTATCTTATATCAATTACTACCGGAACTTATAAGTCTATTAAATCCTATATATATGCACTCACAAGATCCATACTCTCTTAGTGATTAAGCATCAGAGAGTTTTTTACAAGTGGATTTCTCATCTAGTCTCCTTTAGAGCTTAACCTCACCTGGTCTCTAGAGATTGTTGACTCCCCTCGAAGATCCTTCACCAGATCCCGTTAAAAACAATTTTATTTATTTTATAACATGGAGACATTGTATGGAATTTTTTTTTAAAACTAATGCAAGTTAAATTAATATTAGAAATATATTTTATTTAGAATTCTGTAAATTAAGTAATTTTAAAATAAAAAGTCACTAGTATCTATTTAATCAACATTAAACTTCTCTAATTATAAAAATCAATTTAATATTAGAGATGAATTAGTATAAACTTAACATAATTCTTAATGAATTACACAATTACACTAGTGCAAAAAAGACATTCTAGAATAGGGGTATTAGATCATTTTTGTGGAAACCGATTTAAAGAAAAACACAATGACAAACATGTAAATATTGAAAAGTATATTAGATTAGTTGAATTTTAATCGATCTAATACGTGAATATTAGATCGATTCTCTGCATAATCGATCTAATATGCTTCCCAGTTTTCATGAAAACACTGCTCACTGCTTTCATTTTCATGACAAACTTCTTCTTTTCTTTCTCTTCTCTCTCATTGACCAATACTCACTACCATTATCGCCACCTACGAGTCCTAACCTACCCCTTCATTCACCAAAAGTAGAAGCTTCTTTCTTTTCTCTCTCGCACCTTCCCTACTCACCACTGGTCACCACCTCTGCTCATCACCGTCTTCGTCATCCACAAGCCCTAACATTATTGCTCAAGCTCTAAGCTTTTAGTTGTCGCCCACGAGCCCTAACCCTGACATTGTCGCTTCCTTCATTGAAAGCATAGGTCTCTTCTCTCTCGTGCCTCCACTGTCGCTGCATTGGATCGTCGCTCCACCTGTGTTTCCAATGCCGACGAGGTTCAATTTCACCCTCCTCTATTTTTATCTGCTTTGTTCTTTCTTAATTTAGGTTTATTCGAAGGGTGATTAGTGTTGATTGTAGGTATTTTAAGGGTTGATGTTGGAGCCAAGCATTCCTTGCAATAATTTGTATTGTTTATGAAGTTTGAAAATTGTACTCATCTCTCACTCTTATATGTTTTTTTTTTCTTGAAGAAAAAAGGGAGTTACATATAAACTTACTATTTTTTTCTCTCATTTCTCATTTCCTATTTCTTTTTTGAAGACAAAAAAAGTAATTCTCTTTTATCTTACTTGATAATGAAATATTAATTTAATAATTAACATTGTTTTTTATCTCATGAGTCTTTGGTATATTAATTTTTTATGAATATAGAAGAAAAAATAATGTATTATGTGTTTTTTATAACTGATTTTTAATTGTGAGTTAACTATAATATATTTTTCCTTTAATATTTACGCCTCTCAATTTTTTATTAAGTTATGATAGATTATTTTTAATATTATTTTAAAAAAATAAGTATACAGAGAATAAAATAATAAATTCATCATTCAGGAGTGATAAAAGTAAAACTATTTGTGAGAATGAAAACAAGATAGATTATTTTGCGAAAATAATCCCTTCAAAACTTCTGGTTAAGATTCCATCGAACTAGAGAGTATTTTAATTTATAGTTATTGAGAAATTTTTTTCATACACTATATCTATAGAAATAGGATATAGATTTTTCACTTCATGAAACGTGTTACAATATTCTTCTTGACAAAAATGGTATCAACAAGCATCTCCCCCACTAAACTAGAAAACAAAAAGGAATTAAGAAATGAAAACCCATGCATTTTTGTCGATTAGGGTTTGGATTTCTTGGTTGCTTTTTCAGCTGTAAAACTTTATATCCATAACTTAGCGTTTTACAATTAAAAATCTAACAAACATACATGATGAGAAAACCATTTTGTGATTGCACATTTAAAGCAGTGAATCGTACTTCTCTGAATTCTCACAGCAATTTGATCAAACCCTGACAATGGACAGTGATGAATAAACTACACGAAACAAAGAAATGAATCCATATATGCCTTTTTTTCAGACCTAGCCCTAAAAGCGTTACGAAAACCATCACGACAATAGACATCCAAATAAATGACTTTTAATTACACTCACCAACCCACACCAAAAGTTTGGTGAGTCCAATAAATGAAAACAAACGAAAAATAAATTTATTCTTCCATTAGTTGTGCCACTAAAAGTCGGTCATACTACATGAAAAAATAAATAAATTAAGTGTCCTAAAAAAGTAACTTACTATTGCTTAATTCAAAGGCAAAATACCTAACTTCTCTTTAATTAAAATACTTACTCAATTTGTTTTACTTAATTTTATGTATAAAAACAATATTTTTAAAACTACCCTTAATCATATTTATTAGAAATAATACTCGTATTTAAAATAACCACAAGGGTATTTTTGGAATTACGGAATTAAACAAAGTTAATATAGGTGGGATATTAAACTTTTAACTAATTAGACTTTGCCTTTTTTATATTCATGTTTTAAATAAACTTCATATAAAATTTATTGAAAATACCACCTTTGTCCCATGATTGTATTCAAAGTTTTTATGACACGTATTAAGAATAACAATAGTGTGATAGTTTTTTGAAACGAGTTTATTTAAATCGCCTCGTTTTTCAACCAACATATTAGTTTGATTGAGATGGAGAAAGTAATTAATTTGAGAATAAACTATGAATAAAAATATTAATATACACTTATACTTTTTTCTTAAAGTGCAGTGTCTTTTTGTCAAGAGAAAAGAAAATCACTATCTAATGAAATTAGGGTTAAATATGTTTTTGGTCCCTTAACTTTCAGTTAATTTTGAAATTAGTCCATTTCGAAACTTTGGATCAATTTAGTCTTTCATCTTTCGAAATACGTGGATTTAGTCATTTTAATCAAATTTTGTTAGGTTTATTTGATGTTTCGTACACATTTCAGGATTGTATTTAAGTTGTTTATACTGTTTGATACACTTTTGCTTTAATGTTAAGTCAAATACTATTATGAAACGCACTTAAAATGTTAAATAAATTTAACAAAATTTGATTAAAAAGACTAAATTCACGTATTTCGAAAAATAAAAGACTAAATTGGTCTAAAATTTCAAAATTGACTAATTCCAAAATTCACTGAAAGTTAAGAGACCAAAAACATATTTAACCCATGAAATTATCCATAGTTTTCAAAAAAATAAAAAAAGTTATCAATCAAGAATAAAATGTATTTAAATGAATTTTTTTTTCCTTAACATTCTTTAACACCAATGTCATCTACCTGGTATCAATGAATTATAGCATCTGAAAATACGTTTATGTTTGAAAAATAAATGTGGGAAAGTGGTGAGAGAGGTTTTTCATTTTAAAACGCAACATTATTGGTTCTGCTTTCCCATGTGATGGTAAGTTGTGGGTTCGGTTTTCGTTGGTAAATTAAATGCTTCAATTGTTCCAAAGGGAAAACTGAGTTAGCTCTATAAATAAAGTTACTCACAAACAATGCTTCAAACCATACAAAAACACTTCTCTGTGATATCCTAACAAAACACACTTTTTCTTCCAACAACATTGGTTGTTTTGTTCTTACAACAAACCATGGCTTCAATGCCTGGAATTCTCACAGATTGGCCATGGAAACCTCTCGGAAGCTTTAAGGTTGCACCCATCATTCCTCATTACTTCTTATCTCTCTACTTCTATAAACAAACATACATCGAGTTCAAGTTTTCTATTTGATTTTTTGTGTTGTCTCTTTCTGCTGTTTTTAATGTATTTTAAAACGTCAAAATCAGTATAAGTCAGTATCTTTTGAAAACACAATAAAGAAACAACACAAAATTTAGCAAAGACGCACTACATGTTACATTGCTATGTTTGTATCATTTGTTTCTATGGAAGATAATGCAAGCATGACAAGTTTTTGTTTATGATTGTCTTTTGTTTCAACACTTCATCTATTGTTTTATCTATGTTGTATATAGATTTTATAGGAAACAATGCATTTTTTTTTATAGTATTCTTTAATGTTTTGAATTTGAAGAGATTATAAGTTATATTACAATATAGGTTTGTTAGTGGAGATAATTTTATTTTTGCAATATTAGTGTTGGAGAATGGAGATTGAACTTCTAAATCTCTTATCTAAATTTTTGGCATATTTTTGTGTATATGGGTTAAGATATTCTTAATATCTCATTCTTTAGTTTTATTACTAATTATATTGTGGATAAAGAAAAACTATTAGTATGGGAAAAACCAAGAAAACTACTTTAACTTAGAATGTGTTCAAACATGCACCTTTGGTTTATAGTTTCAACAATTTGTGGTGTTGTAATTGGTTAAAGGTTGCACCTTTTCATATATGTTCTTTGTGGAGTGACAATGGAGATATAGAATTAAGTGGTTGAATGTTTAATACTAAGTATTAATATGAACTTCAAATCATTATAAATGTACTTTGTAAAGGTAATTAATAATTGTTGGATTCCTTAAAATTATTAACTGGACAGTTAACTTGTCTCTCAATGTACTTTATTGGCAGAGATTTTCTTTTTTTGTGTGTGAACTCATTTATTATATTTTAAGGATTGATTTGTTTTTAGTTTTTTTTTCTTCTAATTAAGATTTAGGTATGGTTTTGAAGGAAAATTTTATGGGCATTCTTAAAATATATATTTTTCCAAGTTAAATTTATTTTATTGTATGGAGAAAATATATATATTTTCTTACAAAGTGAAAATGAGTGGATATTGTTTGTGGGTTTGGTTTTATGTTCTCCAAACCCTTTTACCTAATTTCTTGAAACTTAATCATATATATGAAAAAAAGTCTAATTAGTTAGTTACTATTTTGACACTTTTTCATGCAAAATGTCTTGCTAAAAAAGGAAAGGGATTTTGTATATATACCCTTCATTAAGGTGCATTATTAATTAGTTATCCACAACCATATCCAATTATTAACAATCAACATCACAACTTCAATACCAATAAAAATCACACAGTTGTTTATAATATAAAACCTTAGTTTATGACTTTTGAATGTTCAATTATTCGGTCCACAGAACAAATTATTTTTTCTAGATTTAATTATACGGAAGGTTTCATTTTCGTTATAAAATCTTAATTGGGATAACTTAAAAGTTAAGATCTGATTGAGATTTTGTAATGAAAATGGAGATTTTCTGTGTGATTAAACTTTTTTCTTTTATTATAGATTTTTCAAATCCATTCATACAAAGACGGTTTTATAATATATTAGGATGGATATAAATCTCATCTTACAAGTCGGTTTGATTTTATGGATACTGCATGACAAAAATATAATTGTATTTATGAAATTTTGATTGATTTTGCAGTATGTGGTGTTGGCTCCATGGGTGGTTCATAGCACTTATTCTTTGTTGGTGAAAGATGAGAAACAAAGGGATTTGAGCACTTTTCTGATATTGCCATTTTTGGTTTGGCGAATGGTTCATAATCAGATTTGGATCACTCTCTCTCGTTACAGAACAGCCAAAGGAAATGGTAGAATTGTTGATAAAGGACTTGAATTTGATCAAGTTGATAGAGAAAGAGAATGGTTAGTTTGTTTCGTTCTTACACACTCTTTTAACCTAATTTTTGTTTTTTTCTAATGGTAGAAAAGAAATATATAGTATAAATATTTTTAAAATATATATAATTTTAGTTGACAATTTAGACTAGGTTTCTCTAACTGGGAAAATATATTGGATAATACATGCAAGTGTATATCTCTTATGAAATTATAATTAGTAATTAAAAGGAGATTAGAATAATACCTATATGTCAATTTTTATATATATCTATATGTATATTACGTATGTATATTACATAAATTATTTTAGTTTTTTTTTTATTACTGGGAACTACTTTTGTAAATGGGTTAGAATATCGATAATAATTTTTTATACATGTTTTTTATTATGAATTTTTTAATGATAAAAAACAATTAAAGTGATTTATCTAGTGTATGATTGAATAGGCTTTTCAAGACCTCAAACATTTTATTTTTTTGATAAATAAAAGGTAGTTTATAAATAAATTAATTATAAAATTCTCTCGCATATAAACTTTTTAAAATTTCATTTAATTTGTTTATAACCTTCTTTAAATTTATAATTTTATTTTAAAAACTGTGTTTGAATGAGAAGTAATTTTTTGAACCTAGGCTTTTAGTTGGAACCATTTATGAGAAATATTAAAGTCCAACTTCATATTTTACCAAACTCTAAACTTTAGCATTCATAATTTTGCCAACTTCAGCATGGTCCTTCATTACCAATTCATATTATTTTATTTTTTTTATTTTTTTATTTTGGATCATCTTCTAGATATGATGAGTCATATAAGCAAGGTGGTTCATCTTTTACGGTTAAAATGTCTTAGTTTTATTGAATGAGGGTACCATATTTAAGTTCTTTTAAATGCTTTTGGCACACAATTAAAATATGTAATATTATCATTTTAATTTTTGTTACTCATATATATATATATATATATATATATATATATATATATTTTATTTTTATATATATATATATATATATATATATATATATATATATATATATTCCGTTTAAAATTAATCCCTAATATTCATTTTTTTTCTTCATTAGTCGTATAGGTGTCCAACTTGCTATGACCGAGAGGAGTAACACAAACTATATATTCAATTATAAACTATTGGATTTGATGACTTGCTAAAATTGATGAAACTTGTTTATTTAATTAAACAAATAAGTTTAAATTTAGTACTGAATTTATTTCTTTAAATGATCAGCTAAGTTCAAATTTTACAAACTCGACATTAGCAACATGTAAATAATATGTTTATTTATTTGAATTGATCAGATATTATGAAAATTTTTTTACTTAATTATAAAAATATAATAGTATAGAATGCTTGGATATTTCACGTACCACACTGAGCACGTCTTTTTTTTCAAGCATATTGAGCACATATTTATCTGTAGATTATTATATGATACACTAAATTATTTATTAAATTTTAAATAGAAAAAATCAACTGAAGAAATAATGCTATGACAATACAAGCACCAGAGTTAAACAAGTATAATTCAAATCTTATTTGTTTTAAAATGAGTCAAACTATAGCTCAATTGTCCATAAGACACTTTCAAACAAATAAACCAAACCGGAGGGACGAAATTTTTACAAACCAAACCTAAAGTGTAAGCATGGCTGGACTCTCTCACACACGCATCAGTGAATTAATTAACCTAAGCAATAACTAGCGTAGCCGTAAGTTTGAAATCGCTATTACATGCAGATAACTACAACTTAATGGAACACAAGTACGTAGATATAGTGAAGTCATGATCCTCGTAATGAATCATTCAGACCTCGCACTCTTGGTTCTTTTTCTCCTCTCTTTCAACAACTTGGCTCTTTTTTGTTTCTTCATCTTCCTCCACGGGAAACACTTCTCCAGTTCCCAACGGGCTCGCTACAACAATGTTCTTCAGTGCCTCTGCTGGATTCTTTTCCATTTTATTACTCTTTTTATCTCCTTTTCTGTAAATTGCGTACAGCAGCATCTGAAGCAACCCCAGCACAAAACCAAGCACATTCGGGAGCTGCACAGGAAGAAAAAAAATATATATATATAGTCAGTGGCTGAATGTTAAAATAATTCATCAGTGGTATTTGTACGACAACACTTACAGCGATGCATATGTCCTTGAGAAAGAGACCGTAACCAAACCACATTATGGCACTCAATGTGAGGGTAAATGACAAATTGAAAGGCATAAACTCTACGCTCTTCGTGCGAACAACTTGCGCCTGCAACCGCCAGAAAATAAGATATGAATAAAGTGTGCGATTAAATCATTGGAACAGATGGATCAAGTAAGGAATTCTGCGTACCACAATGCTAAGTGGTGCTGCAAAGACACTGACTGAAATGGAAACACAAATCCATCCCAGGACTTGTACACGAAGAGGACCATGCACAACAAAGTTTGTGACTATCAATATCAAAGCAAAGGAACCCATGTTCATCGCCGAAAATAGCTTGATGGTCAAGTTCTGCAGTTCAAATAAATGAACAATTTTAGTGTTTAAATTACCGACAATCATACATATATATAGTTTTATTAATTTGCAAAGCTTGTGTGTGGTTGAATACCCTAGAATCCCTGGTTGCATAGGTGATGTACAAGACGATGTAGATGATCTCTACGACACATCCGAATGAGTTAATGGTAATGAGGAGAAAAGCGTTTTTTTTTAGCAATGCATAGTACAACCAAAGCATTGAACTGAATAATGCCACCAAGTAAGGCAATGACTGAAAACTCTCGGTCGATTTCTTCTTGTATATCCGGTAAAATGTTGGCCTGCAATATTCAAACATGTTCAGTTTTAAACAGTTAACTAACTGCAATTATTCACAATGAATTCGTTGATCGATAGATAATCAAGTACTTACACTGGAGCCAAGAATACCAAGAACGAAATGACATTACCTGCATGTGCATCAATAAAGACAACAATTAGTTAGCAAACTTTTTTTTTCTGATACAACCCTACCACAGAGGTTGAAAAGGTCTATTCGCGAAGCCCTTCTAAAGAAATATATAATAACAAACAACGTAAACAATTAGGGTGAAGAGAAAAAAAAAAAAAAAAAAAAAGACATGTTCAGTTAAATATTGAATTGTGTCCAATCGCTAAAGCATCAGAATAACCGACAAGCTGGTCGAAAACGAAGAGACACCGCAATTGGTGTTTGGTAACAACTGGTGTGAGAGGTATCTACTCACAATCTGATATTTTTACGAAAAAAGAAAAAAGAAAAAAACTCTCGCGCATATAATTTACAAAAGGTAACTAAAAAATCAGAAAAAATAGGAAAAATATAGGCAAATAAATCATATTATATATTTCAAAAAAATTGAAAAAATGTTAGTATGGAAATATGTACTGTGAAGTGTCGAATGAGTAATAAAAAGAATGGGTGGTAGGTTGATACATACCCAGCATGCCAAATGCAAAAGCCAAAGTATGATGAGTGATAAGCATGTTAGGTATGTTTTTGAGTTTGGGGGGAGAAAGGTTGATTAGACAGAGGGAGAGGGAGTTGAATTGAATGTGAGGGGGAGAAGGTGGGTGGTGATGGTGATGAGATGGTGTTACAAGAGAAGTCTATATATACAGAGAGTTGATGAGAAAGAAAGAAGCTAGAAAATAAAATATTTATGTTACACATTGTTCCTAGGGCATTTTTGGTTGGCATGGTAGATTCCATGATTTAAATTTGTGTCATTCAGTGATTATGTATGATGATTAGTCAATACGCGAAGAGAGAAAACGTACGCCAGGACAGAATCAGCATTCTTCCATTCCACTTTCTACATTCCTCAATCAACGTATCCATTCACGTCACTACCATTAATTAAGACTTCAATCAAACAAAAAGCAAATATAATGGTCAAAAGCTGCCCATGCAAATTATGCATGCAGTACAACAATCAAATTCATTTCTATATTCCTTAACTATTCAATAATTGACACCAAACCAGTGTTTTACTATGTATGTAAAATAGAGCAAAAATAGAAGTTGCTTTAACTGGATTCATGGAGTCAAACACTATCAATTTCATTCCCAAGTAATATTCATATTCATCCTATTACTTTCCATAACTATCATTTCCCATATTTCCCAACAAATGGTTCAAAGTCATGTCTTGTTCCATGTGGTGATGAGTAAGTTTTAATTGTGATACAAAATTATTTGGATACCGTTGGGTGGGAAATAGACATGTGTCTTGAAGGAGCACCATGATTAATATAATAATGGGAAGAAAAGAAAAGAGTATAGTAAGACGCAGGCTTTGAACACGTACACATGTGGTGGTGGGTCGACACAGATACGTGAAAGTAAGGTGATGAACCATAAATATTGATCCTGGAATAAAATCGGGGGCAACAGTCAAAGCAGTACTCTGAACCATATATATGATGATACTCTTTTGCTGTAAATCAATCATGTTTTCTAATAGAAGAATAAAATCTGGGGTTAGTAATGCCTGTGTTCTGGGACTGCCTTGAAAGCCGTCCACAAAACGTTAGAAAAGTCAAGAGAATCTCGCATCACCTTAATAAATATATATGTGTATATGTACTTGGTTACCCACAATGGACCAAATGAAGCATTAGGCTCATTCATCATAAACACTATTTGTTCAATAACTTAAGCAGCTAGGTACAAAATAAAAACAGTTGATCCAACAAAATTTTAGTTTCCAAATGTGTGTGAGAAGCAAGCCAGTCAAAGGGATGCTACAACCATACATATTTCAAAAAATACTTTAGAGTCAATCAACTTTGGCTTTGTCAGTCCCACCATAAGCATAGCATCATTAGAAAATTTGACTACATTAAAGGATTCATGTCACAAACTCAATGTACATGTAGTATATATGTCTGCGTCGTTCAATATAATCCACCCGCATGTTATTAGGATGGAGTACATATATGTCCGAATTTCATTATTTTATTTTTATATTTAATTGGTATTAAATTTTATATTATTTTTATTTTCATCGGAGAATGAGTTTAATTATAATTGAGTTTATACATGCATTTTTACCATTCTAAGTATTAATTAAATTTTTTTCTTAACAAAAAATAATTACAGTAAAGAAAACAGGACATATAAATAAGTATTCAATGTAATATATACATGTTTTTTATTCTTTAATATCAAATATCAAACAATAAATTGTAATTAAATTAGAGTACAAACTACCGATTGATAAAAGTCAAACAATTATAACAAGAAATAAATTTATCATTCCTAAATATTATAATTCAAGGACTTCACTTTGCCAAACAAGCAATTTATTATCATGTTGAATTATAGGATAATACGCGTTCAGACATTTACATGAGCCCAGCAGTGAAAAGACACTTTCGAAAAATATGCAAAGTCTAGTAAAACACTAAGTAGAACGAAGAAGAAAAAGAAAATAATTAAAAAATGAATATATAAAAAGCGTACATCTTTTCTCAAGGTCGCTAAAGCTTCAAAAATGTTAAACAACTATCTAATTGTTTATTTCCACTGTATGTGTGAATTATTTACGTTGGTTTTATCAAAAAACAGCAAGGTTATAATATACAGAAGTATATGAACGAGGAGAGTACATAATTATTCATCAATTACATAGTTTCATTGAAACAGAAAGATTAAATTATCAGGATTTAGCTATATTTGATAATCAACTATTTGTTGTTTAAGTGTAAGCAACCACTTATTATATATTGACTAAGTCAAAAATCTGATGTACTCATAAGATATGTACCAATAAATATTATGAGTCTCTTTATACAGTCATTGGACGAGTTTGTAAATATATTTATTTATCTAAATAACTATGTCATTTCATAAACATGCATAAACTTAACTATTATTATAAAGTTTACTGTCCACAATTTTATTTATAATTCAATATTTTAAAATTTTAACTTATAATAACAAAATAAATAATATAGTGCATCAATTATTTATAACTATGTATTTCATATATAATTCAGTAATCTTAATTAATTTTTGCCCTTGGTACAAAATGGTCTAAGAAGAGTGGGATCTGAGTACGAGATCCATACTTAATATTAACCTTTATGATATGTGTCCATATAGAAAAATTCAGAAGAAGAAAAAAAAACACTTTAAAACATAAGAGCTCATATTTATGACAGTGAGATGAGAAGTATGGGAGTGCAAAAAGAAATCATCCAAATTGGAAATTGATTGTAAGGCGGGCCTGCGTAAGCGAGAACAGAAATGAGCTGGGTTCAGAAATTAGAAGATAAAAGACTAATATTTTTTAATTTTTGATCCGTAAGCTTGGGTTTCCAACTTTTTTTGCGATTTTAATTTTCGTATTTTAAAATTTCGTAATTCTATTTTAGTAATCAATTTAACATATGTTTTCTTCTTTTTTTTATGGTATCTTATTTGAGGATTGAATTAAAATGACCGGTTTTTAATCTATAAGGACTAAATTCCTGAAAAAGAAAATGTAAAGATCAAATTTGCGTGTAAGAAATTGAGACCATAATATACTTCAGCATAACTAGTTTAAATTATCACATAAATTTGTATTAAATGAAAATGGATAGACAGTTGAAAAAAACAAAATAAAGACATGATTGAGAAAAAAATTATGAATCCGAGAAAAAGGTGTGTGAAATGTAGGTTTTTTTTTGAACGAGAAGTAGTGAGAATCTCTTATGAGGAAAGTAAAGATGTTTTTTTAGTTGATTTTTGTGAAGAATTTTGTAATTGTCAATAAAGTAGATATTAGATTTATTTGATGGTATTTGAAAGTAAATTTTGAATTTTGCGAAGTTGTGCGTATTATTTAATCTTATTATATTGAGATAGAAGAGTAATGAAGTAAAAGGTGTAGTGTTGGAAATGAATGAGTGTGCTGAGTAAATAATGTGTGGGTGTTGAAGGCATCCAAAGTAAATAGAAGAAGAAGATGGAGTGTGAAGTGAGTTGTGGTAACTTGTGAGAGGTGAGTGCAGTGGTGTTTCTTTGACCTCGTTGGAATTTGTTGTCTTCACGGTTACGCTACCTTTTTTTTATTTTTATTCTTATTCTTATTCTGGGATGGAGGGGATAAAAATGGCTACCAGCGAGGCTCAGAAAGAGGAATAAAGTTGGATCTGTAGATGTCTAATTTGTTTACACAAAGTGAGTGGAATTGTGTAACTTGTAAGTTACCTTGGTAAGAGAAAGATGGGTTATTCGAGAAAAAGGATACAATATTTTTATTTAAATTATATATAATTTAATTTAAAAAAAATGAATTGAGATAGAGAAAAAAGAAGTTAAGTTCTGTAAATTGTAGAGGGAGCAGAGCCATGCCAATGGATTCCATCGCCCTTTTCAGGAACTTTCTTTGCAGCTACCTACCTACTCCTGCTTCAAACTTTGCTTGCCAAAAAAACATCATTAACAATCTTCACATTACCCTCTCATCTTTTACAATTACCACTACTATTTAATCCCTGCTTTTTAAAAAAAAAAAATAACTTTTGCTTTGTTTTCGGACACATATCTTATTCTTTCGCCCTTTTGCAAAATTTGGCTTTCCGAGTTGACAAATATTTGGCTTCAAAATCAAGGAACTTCCTTCTTTCAAGTGCCCAATCACCAAAGCAAAAGGACCACATTCTCAAGGCATCTCTATGCGTCAACATCAAAATTACAATTAAAGATAAATAAATAAATAATACCGAGGTCAACTTTGAAATCAATGCGGACTTTTGAAATTTTTGTTCTACTCTTATTTATTTCATCCCAAATTCTATACTCCTATCTTATTTTCTACTTTCTTCCACTCCACACCAATCTAAATATCCACCGTCTTACCAGATATTAATTCATTTTAAGATATTCATACGCATCACACATCATGCAAATGCTGCGTTTCTGTTCTCAAAATAATTAAATCATGTCATCTGTGTACAAAAGTTTATTTAAGAAGCAACTTTCAAACATAGCAATTGATGCCTAAACAAAATTTTCCTCTCTAGGCGTAAAATAGAGCACCATGCGTCACTGCTTGACAACATCTACACTGAGGTGTTCCGCACCCTTTCGTTTCTTCTTTTTTATTTCAAATAAGTCAGGTACATGTAAGATGTGGAATTGGTTTTCCTTCCACAACTCCTAATCCTAACAACAGCTTTTTAGTCCAACATAAACCATAAAAAAGGACATACCCAACACAATTTGTTTCAATAAATTAAACTAAATTTGAACATAACTAACATCCAAACATGCACACCATGATCTATTAATTCCATCTGCCAGCGAAAGAGTTGGTGAGTGTGTTGTTTGTTGTCTTACTATGAAAACTACACATTATTATTTTTTCCGAAAAAATAAAAGAAGAACGGAAGCTCTTTATTAGCATAATTAGGTAATGTTGTTTTCACGATAACATATGTGAAGAAGTGAGAGCAGGAAGTAGTGAGTGAGATAATTAAAAGGAATGATTGAAAGCTTTTAAACAAGAGAGATATAAGAAAAGAAATGAATATGATAAGAAAATGATGAGATGAGTGTAAAAGAAACGGAATATAAAAATAATGTTAAAGAAACTTGTGAAGAGGGGAATTGAAGTGAAAGAAGAATTTTGAGTGAAAAGACAATAATTGCAGGGTTTGACGTTTGTGTTGTAGTATTTTAAATCGGCGATGGCAATGCCCACACGCAAACTCCTTTGACCCTATAGGAAGAGAGAGAGAGAGAGCGTAGGGAACTTGAAATGGGAAAAATCAGAGCCGCAATGTGACATACGAAACCCTTTTTCCCTGCTCACATAATTTATAATAATAATAATATGCAATATTTTGCTTGTGGGAATCTCATATCAACCCATCCCATCTTAATAAAATAATAAATAAATATGAACAGGAGCATCCTTGAAGTTAAGTTTAGTTTTATATATTTATTTTTGAGGCGAAGAAGGTTCCCCTTTTCCCACGGAAGTGGGCTTGGTGAATTGTCAATGTTTGGGGCTCCGGCTTCGGAAGAAAGAGACAAAGGATGTGAACCGTCCCACGTTTCCATGATCCCCCAGGTTTTCCATATTGCGTAAGCGCCCCTCTTCTCTTCCCGCATCCCACAATTGTCCCATGAAATGAATTGCATTGCATCAACAGATGGAAACAGTGCGACAACAAGATCGACCAAATCTTCAAATGGGGCATCTCTCTCATCTACCCTTACTCCCATCTTACTATAAAACAACCCACACTGCATCTTACTCCATACATACCCTTTTCCTTTCTTTATCTATTAATAATAATAATATAAATATAAATTTTAATATTAATATTAATCATTTCTTCCCCTGCGCTTGCTTTCATGGACTTCTAAGAACCCCCCACCACTGCCTTCACCTGTCTGCTCTGCTCGGACATACAAAACTATTCTTACTATATACAGACAACAAGGAATGGAGAAACTCAATTTTGTGAAGAATGGGGAGCTCAGATTGCCTCCGGGCTTCCGTTTCCACCCAACGGACGAGGAATTGGTTATGCAATACTTAAAGCGCAAGGTCTTCTCC
>Ga0209389_1000779_pt1 | contig 20192 bp, 11 predicted proteins | sample CowpearedBW_FD_187526 | JGI IMG/M metagenome (GOLD analysis project Ga0209389, IMG submission 187526) | Root nodule microbial communities of legume samples collected from California, USA - Cow pea red BW (SPAdes) (version 2) | ecosystem: Host-associated > Plants > Roots > Nodule | place: USA...
AAACTTGTATTATTTATTATTTTTATAAATATAATTATATGAATACATGTGATATCAACATTAAACCATTTTCAAAAATAATACAAGTATTCATTGTTTCCATATCAACACGCACACACGCACACGCACACACGCACACACACACACGCACATAAGCACACACGCACACGCACACACGCGCACACACAAACAACTGATAAAGTATTCAAGATATTAAATGACATTGTTGGAGAAGAAAATATAATTCAAGTTGTTACTGATAATGCTGCAAATTTCAAGACAATTGGAGATTTGTTGATGAAAAAACAGAACAACTGTATTGGACTCCATGTGTTGTACACTATATTGATTTGATCTTTGAAAATTTTTAAAAGAATTTGAAGGTACATGAATTGACAATCAAGAAGGGTCAGATTACCACTTACATTTATGGAAAAACAATGTTGATTTCTTTGTTGAAAAAGTTCACTAAAGGTAGAGACTTGATAAGACCGAGTGTAATTAGATTTGCCACGACATATTTGACTCTTGGTTGTCTTCATGAATTGAAGATATCATTATTGACCATGTTCAGCTCCGAGGAAGGGAAGACAAGCAAGTTTGGAACCTCACAAGAGGGGAAAAGAGTAAAACGCGTGGTATTAGACAACTAGTTTTGGAAGAATGTACCTACATGCTAGAAGGCTACTACCCTTCTTATGGTGGTCTTAAGATTGGTGGACTCAAATGTAAAACCTGCATTGAGTTTCATTTATGAAGAGATGGGCTGTGCAAAAGAGAAGATTAAGTCCAATTTTAACAATATTAAAAAGAAGTAAAATTTCAAACTTTTACTCATTCAAGGTTTAATTACTTATGTTTGAAATTAGTTTGGTATTGAATGTAGTTATGAAGAGGTTTGGAGAATAATCGATGCTCGATGGCATAGTCAACTTCATAGGCCTTTGCATGCAGCTGCCTATTTTCTCAACCTCCACCTCCACTATGAACCTAACTTTAGATGTGATGATGGTGGAGAGGTGAAAGAAGGATTGCATATATGCATGAGAAGATTGGTACCAAATTTTGCAGAAAGAAGAAAAATTAATTTGTAAATTGTTGAATTTCATTTTCCAAGAGGACTTGTAATTCTTTGGGATGTGAGTGTAATTGGAGTTCATTTGAAATGGTAATTTAAATTATTTATAATTTATAATTTCCTTTATTAGGTTTATATCTATTAAAATTTAATATTTCATTTTAGGTTCATACAAGGAGAAGGAACCATTTGCATCAGAAAAAGATGACTGATTTAGTTTTTGTGATGTATAACTTGAAGTAGAAAAGTAGATAAATTCGAAAAATTGTTGCTCTTCCATTTGATGACATTGAATCTAACGATGAATGGGTAACTAAAGAGCCAAATGATGTTGTTGTGATTGAGCAAGTTGAAGGTGAAAATGATGTTTAAAGTGTTCCCTTAGATGGATCAACAACAAATCCAACTCTAGATGCTTTTGATCTTGATAACATAACTTTTGATGCCAATTAGGATGCACAAGTTTCATCGGGGAAGAGTTAGATGAAAAGGATGGAGATAATGATGTAATTAGAAAATTATAGGATTAATTAGACATAGACATTTGACATTTGAATTTATGAGATTAAGAACACTAAGATGATGGAAGTTCAGATTGAGATTATAATTTGGAAATTGGATTGAGATAGATTGAAGTTAATTTGAAGACGTTTTACTTCTGCAAAAGAATATTTTGTTGAAGGAGAAAAAAAAATTCAAGATGACTTCATTGCAAAGACATGTTTGTATGACTTTTTTTGATGTATAATGAACCTATCCTTTCTTGCAGTATTGTTGCTGTCTTATTTGCAGCTTTTGTCGTTGCTGGAATTATGTGGTATGGTTCAACAACTCCAATTGAATTATTTGGTCCTATTTGGTAGCAATGGGATCAGGATACTTCCATCAAAAAATATATAGAAGAGTTGGAACTAGACTAGTCAAAAATCAAAATTTATTAGAAGCTTGGTCTAGGGTTCATGAAGTAACGAAGTTAATATATATATATATGAAAAGGACAGAGGAATCACCACCATATATAGTTTCTTAAGAAAGAATAGAAAAACCTTGTTTGTTGAGTTCGGAAATTGATTATCAACTTGTCTTATCTAAGACTGAAATATGACATAGTAGGTAATGTCATATAAGCAAATAAAAGACATAGTTGAGTTTAAGAAAGGCTTGTTTGGTAGCGACAAAGTTGAGCAAGTTTAGTATAATTTACACTATTTCCTTTGTCCTAAAAATTCATCAAGTATCAACCCTAAGCCATGAACTCATTTTGTCCTAAGTAAGCTGGAAGATTACTAGAAATATATATCCAACATAATCTCACAAAAAGATCATGTTGAACAAGCTGTGTTAGACAATTTGTTTGACTTGACTAGTACATGTGACAAAATCATAATACATGATACTAAGCCATAAAGACAAATATTATAAAATTTGAACTAAACTAGGAGGGATGCACCAAGCCATTGCAATAGTGTAAAACAAAGGTGATGCTCAAGAGCCACAGTAGCAAGCTACTGCAGTTGACCCTATCCCTTAAAAAATAAATTTAATATCGTGTGAACCAATGGTCCACATATCAGATATTAAACTGATAAGAACAGATACTACACTTGATCTTAGCCAAAAGGCCGAGAAAGGTATGCTTTGAACAGAGTTAGTGTTGAACTTTTATATTCTGAGTTCAAGATGCTTGTCAGAGTCTTGACTAGTGTGGGACTTTGTAACTTGATTCAGATGGTAAAGGTGCTACTAGACAAGCATGTCTTTTCACAAATTGTCAATAATATCCGGTTAATGCAAGAAATCACGTAGTAGCTTTCAACTTTGAAGTATCCATAGCAACACTTAATCCAACTGAATATGTCCTAAGTAATCAATTTCCTACATTCCAATTGAAGATTTGGAAAATTGAGCATATAATTGTTGTTGTTGAAGGATCTGGAGAACCACTTCTAAATGATGTGTATGCTCATTCTATAATGGTATGGTTTCACTTTCAAAGGAGCTGCTCCTTCCGTTAAAGAATTATGATGATCACAAAATTCAGGTGGTAAGGTTTGTGCATTGTGATCCATCAATGTCATGCTATAAGGTTTGACAATGGAATTCCTATAAATCATATGCCAAATGTGATGTGGATGTGCTTGCATCGGAGCATGATCCACTCCTCCTTGTAAAGTAAAAATTTACCATTATGCAGGAATTTTAGTTTAAAAATTCTTGTCAGCAACATAGGGTTCACTTGTCTTGGATCATTTTGCACCTAAAATAATGGAGTTGGAAGGCTTGTTTGGTAGTGTGACAAATTTTAGCTGTTTACTATAATTAAAGCCATGAACTCATTTTTTCGAAAGCTAGAAGATTTAAAGTAGACAACTTAATGACATTATTCTACCCTTATGGGTGAAACAGAGAATAATTGATTCAATTTAAATAAGATAACAGATACCATACTTGAATCTCTGATTTATAGTGGTTAGACAGTTTTACCTAAACCCAGTGCATGAGATTAAATCAAAATATATGATACAAGGCTCAAAGACAACTATTAATATTATAAAAAACTTAACTGAAGTAGGAGGGATGCACATCCCTTGCTGTAGTGCAAAGCAAGGTCAATGCTTAAGAGCCACAATAGCAAGCTACTGCACTTGGCACTCTCCCTTTAAAAATAAATTTAATATCGAGTGAACCAATGGTTCACGTATCAGATATTAAACTGATAAGAACAGATACTACACTTGATCTTAGCCAAAAGGCCGAGAAAGGTATGCTTTGTTTTGGTTATGTATTCTGCTTTTATATTCCAAGTTCCAGCTTCTTGTCAGATTCCTGATGAATGTGGGACTGTCACTGGTTTGATATGACCTGATGAATATAATTTTACCAAACCAGGATTGATGTATTAATTATTGTTCAAATCTGATACCAATATCTGACTTAGAACGCAATATATTCTTCACAAATAGTTTACTTTGATCTAATATTAGATTCTATGTCGTTCTTTCTTGGTACTCAAAGTTTGTTTTTGAATCCCAAAATTGGAAGGAGAAAGAGTCTTTCTAAACAAATCAGTCACTCAAACATGTTTAATATCGTCCTAAACATAATAGCTTTTGGTGTTTGGTTCTAACTAAGTACTGGACAATTTGAACCGTATTCACGACTCATTCAAAATGTAAAATTTGAATCAAATTTTAGTTATGTTATTCAATATTTTAGATAAAATTTGTATTATTTTTATTTGGAGGGACAACTCACCAAAGATTGATGAATAGAATTTCATGATTGTGAAATGTGAAAAAATTGATATACGCAGAAGATTTGGGAGAGCTATTTGATATGACTAATAAGTATCATTAAAGTTAGACTCTGAAATTCTTATATAAGGTTTTAAGTTGACAAAGAGAATAATTGAGGCAAACCAGATAATTGTTTATAATAGAGGTTGGAAGCATAAGAAAGAACTCAAAATTCTTATTCAGATTTTGAATTATTAATAGAGGTGAACTTGTTACACATGTCTTCATCTCATTAGAACTTTATTTATATTGGTTTGTCCAAGTGAATGGTTGATTCTTGTGAATTAACTTAGTTAATGACATCAAAATTTTAGAGGACGCTTAAGCAAATTTTCTATAGTATCCAACTAATCTTACAATACTACATATTTTCCATATTTTAGGATTATCCCATTTCATCACCATCTCTAATTTGGAATTTTCCAGCAAAATTTCTTTGTTTGACAGCAATGTCTTAAACTTTACTTTTTTTTATCCAAAACTTTCATTCTTTTACGATTTTACATAAAGCTTCTTCTAGAGCACACATCAAGATCAACATTATGTTGTGTCATTTTTGTGTTAGGAAGAACTTGTAGATGTGATATAACATGTTTATATGCTTGTATCCACTTGGGAAAAAGAAAAGCAAAGGAAGTATATCCGATAAAATAAATTTTGAACAACTCCAACTATAGCAAGCAAAATCTTTTCTTTTTATGTATGAAAATCTTTACCATCCCTAGAGGATTTTGACAAAAAAATTGATCATTCAAGCAAACTAGACTAGGCCATGAAGGGTTGTGGAAGTACCAGCCTGATATCTACATCCTCGGTTGGGAATGGGAGGTGTTCACTGCTCTGTGAAGCTAACTTCAATGGAAGGCAATTCCTTTTGACAAAGGATTATATTAATTTGTTTTTTCTTAGCTCAAGGAATAAGAGTTTTGGCAGTTGGAGTTTGAAATTTGTCTCCTGGAATCCTTCATGTTTTTTTTTGGACTAAAGATTTTGTCCAAGTTTCTATGAAACTCACAAACTCAATGTTGGATTCGCATTCATGACCTCCCAAAGTATTGACAACCGAAAGCAATTTTCTCACCAACATGTAGAATTAATACACCTTTATCTTTAGATAATTATACTAATAATAAGTCTCAAGGTTTCCTACACGTGTTTTTGATCAATACTGATTTTTTATTTGATTTGCCTAATCAAATTTTAGTGGAAAGACAAGAAATTGTGTTTGCTGATGTGGAGTATGAGAAATTGTCACTATTTTGTTCAAATTGTAAAATGATTAGTCATAATTTATCTAATTATGAACGGTAACAACATGATGCTACTGGTATTTCTAGCTGAGAGAAAACAAATTGCGCAAAAAGTGATGGTTAGCCAAGAGACCTATGCCTTCACTAATGTTTGTCTTCGGAGGTAACACAAGTATGAAAAACGTTTGTAGTGTATACTAACAAGATGGTCTTACAAAGTTGGCATAATTTCACCATATTGTTTGACCGATGTATCATTTAAATGGGGTTGTGCATAATTATGCAATGTGAGACCATCATTACCAATGACACTTGCGTGGAAAGCTAATAAATAGAGTTTGATATTATATCTTATAGGGCTTTTGAAAAATATTCCTCAGAGCATATTTAGGATCTTCTTTTCCGGATCGATATTTGTTCTTTGTAATCATGGACCGACTCCATGAGTGATAGCATGTGGAATCAAGGACAGGAGAGACAAGCACTGTACTCTACACGATATATATGGTTCAAAGTGATCAAATGTCAAATGTTTGAAATGGTTAAATTCTTCTGTATGTGATCCTTCTTTGGAGCTATCTAATATTCACAAAAATGTGTTTTGTATTGTCATTTCATAGTAATATGAATTTTTCTGATATTTCTAAAGGATTACGCACAAACATCTAATGTCAATGATATTGAAACTGAACTTTCATAATGTTTCTTTGTTGAACATTTTGACACCTTTTTCTACAATACACACCTGCACACGTCAAACAGCACTCTAAATTTAAATTTGGTGGGATGGACATTGTTAAGTCGGGAGATACAGAGGAAACAAGAGGAAATAATGACAAAATAATCAGAAAAGGGTGTAAAAGGAATTTTGCAACACTTCAAATTCATAATTATATAAGTATAAGAAGTAAAAAGTAACAAAATAATCAGAAAAAAAAACTATTTCTAAAAGAACAAGACGTAAAAAGAATTCAATTCTACTAAAATTACAAAAGAGTGAACTGATATAGGAGGGATGCACCGAGCCTTTGCAATAGTGCAAAACATAGGTGATGCTCAAGAGCCACAGTAGCAAGCCACTGCAGAAGACCCTTTCCCTTAAAAAATAAATTTAATATCGTGTGAACCAATGGTTCACATATCAGATATTAAACTGATAAGAACAGATACTACACTTGATCTTAGCCAAAAGGCCGAGAAAGGTATGATTTGTTTTGACTATGTATTCTGCTTTTATATTCCAAGTTCCAGTTTCTTGTCAGATTCCTGATGAATGTGGGACTGTCATTGGTTTTGGATATGACCTGATGAATATAATTTTACCAAACCAGGATTGATGTATTAATTATTGTTCAAATCTGGTACTAATAACTGACTTAGAACGCATTATATTATTCACAAATAGTTTACTTGAATCTAATGTTAGATTCTATGTCGTTCTTTCTTGGTATTCAAAGTTTGTTTTTGAATCCCAAAATTGGAAGGAGAAAGAGTCTTTCTAAACAAATCAGTCACTCAAACGTGTTTAATATCGTACTAAACAAAATAGCTTTTGATGTTTGGTCCTAAGCAAGGACTGGACAATTTGAACCGTATTCATGACTCATTCAAAATGTAAAATTTGAATCAAATTTTAGTTATGTTCTATGAGTTGCATGTTCGTTTCCTTTCTTGACAAATTGACCATGGGAGTCCTACATGTGAAACGTGGCTCGTACGCAACTTCATCCTACAGTTGGGTTGGCCTTCAAGCCTTCAGAGTTATAAGCATGGCCTTGAATTTGAAACCCTTGCCCTATGTTTTCCTTCATCATTATACGTACTTATCCTCGTGACCTGCTTATTTATGTTGACAAACAAGTCTCTCTAGATAAACACTCTTTGTATTCAGATTTTGTTGTATATGAAATGAAGTACTACATGGTTCTTTTATAGGTCTCTCGACATGACCCTTCAACTACATTCATTAAATATAACCACTACCTAACTCACAATTAATGAACTCTATTGCATGCTTAATCATAGCTAGACCCACTCTTAACCTTTTGCAATCTCCTAGACAATTAATATAGCAACTTCCAACTACCCACATTTAAGTTTACCCAACAAAATCCCCCTGTAAACTTAAATGATCTTCTTGTCCTTCATTCCGAGTATATCTTATTGTTTTCAAACAGAGAGGATGGCAGCGGCTTTGTAAACATATCTGCAGCTTGTGCTCGACTTTCGGTGTGCTCCAACTCTACATTTCCTTCTTTCACTTGTTCTCGGATGAAGTGAAAACGAATATCAATGTGCTTGCTTCTCTCATGATTGACCGAGTTCTTTGCCAATTCAATGGCCGACTTGTTATCAACTCGGATCACAGTCCCCTTTTCTTGCTTCAATTCCAGTTTGCTTAGAAGGTTTCTAAGCCAAACTACATGGCAGATACTCCAGAATGCTGCAACGTACTCTGCTTCACATGTTGACAGTGTTACAATGGATTGTTTCTTTGGTGAACACCGTGCTCCCCATGAAGAATACATATCCAGACGTGCTTTTCCGGTCATCAACATCTCCACACCAGTCACTGTCCGAGTAGCCGACTAGTCGGTAGTCATCCATCCTAGTATATATCAGGACAAGTGACATTGTTCCTCTCACGTACCTTAGAATTCTCTCTAGGGCCTTCCAATGAGTATACCTCGGTTCCTCCATATACCGACTTGCTATTCCAACACTCAGCATTAAATCTGGTCTAGTATTGGTAAGATACCTGAGACTTCCAATCAGACTTCGGTATTTGCTCGCATCAAATCAGTCTTCATCTATTTATTTAGAAAGTTTTGTGCCTGGTTCTATAGGGGTGGAAACCGGGTTACAACTCGTCATCTTAAACTTCTTCAAGACCTCCTCAACATACCTTTGCTACGACACAAAGATGTCATCCTTCCCTTGAACAACTTCTAAACAAAGGAAATACTTCATAAGACCTAAGTCGGTCATCTCGAACTCCTTCTTCATCACTTCTTTAAATGTTTCAATTAGCTCGACATTATTACCCATGAAGATAAGGTCATCAACAAAGAGGGCAATGAACATCACATCTTCTCCTTTCTTTTTTGTGTAAAAAGCATGTTCATAAGGGCACTGCTCATACCCATTCTTCTTGAAGTAGGTGTCAATTCTTTCATTCCATGCTCGTGGAGCTTGCTTCAAGCCATAAAGTGCCTTCTTCAATCTCAACACTTTCTTCTCTTTGCCTCTTCACATGTATCCAAGTGGTTGTTCAACATATACTTCCTCCTCCAAGACTCCATTCAAAAATGCCGACTTCACATCCATTTGCAAGATTGTCCATCTATGTTGAGCTGCTAAGGAAATCAACAACTTGATTGTTTTCATCTTCGTCACTAGAGCGAATACTTCATCATAATCTATTCCTTCCTTCTACTTGTACCCTTTCACTACAAGTCGAGCTTTATATCGCTCGACTTCACCATCAACATTTGTTTTCTTCTTGTACACCCACTTTATGCCAATAGGCCGAGCTCCTTTGGGTAGATGGGTTAGCTCCCACGTGTTGTTGCATTCGATTGCTCCAATCTCATCATTCACCGCCTTTTGCCACTTCTTCTCCTGCACAACCTCTTCAAAGCTCAAGTCTTCTGAATCTGCCAAGAAACATACAACATGTACTTCGTTAGTCGAGTTGTATATGTCTTGCAAGCTTCACGCTCTAGTCTGTAGAGGTTCATCTTCTTCATCAGAAGTTTCATGATCCTACTACCTCTAGTTCTGATTTTTGTTGTCTAATAGGAAACAATATTCCATAGTCTGTTGTGCCTTGGATGTATCTCAACAATCTTTTGGTTGCTAGCATATGCAACTTCTTTGGGTTGCTCATGAATCTGCTTACCAATCCCACACTGTAATCCAAATCTGGTCTGCTGTTACACAAATACCGCAGAGAACCAATAATTCGTTTGAACTTTGTCTCATCCACTGCATCTCCTGATTCGTCTCTAGCTAATCTCAAGTTAACCTCAATGGGACTCATTACGGCATTACATGAGATCATATTAAATCTCTTTAATATTTCTCCAGCATATTTTTTCTGATGCACGATCATTCCTACAGCAGTGTAAGTGAATTCCATTCCAAGAAAGTAACTCAACCTTCCTAGGTCCGTTATCTCGAATTCAGCCTCCATTATCTTCTTGAAATTTTTAGTGTCCTTAATGTTTGACCCAGTCACGAGTAGGTCATCAACATAAAGACATATGATTACCAAATCTCCTTTTGTGCCTTCCTTTACATACACACAGTGTTCAACAATGCATTTAGTGAACCCAAGATCAAGCAAGAATGAATCAATCTTCTTATTCCAAGCTCTAAGGGCTTACCTTAATCCATACAAGGCCTTCTGTAGTTTGTAGACCTGATGCTCCTTCCCCTTTACCACGAATCCAGGAGGTTGCTGAACATAAACCTCTTCCTCTAAAGGTCCATGTAGAAATGCAGACTTAATGTCAAGTTGGAATAATAGCCAGTTTCTCTCACATGCCACAATTACAACCACTCTTATAGTTTCTATTCGAGCCACTGGAGCGAAGACTTCAGAAAAGTCTACTTCTTGCCGCTGGAGAAATCCCTTCGCAACAAGCCTCGCCTTGTACTTGGAGATTGACCCGTCAGTATTCAACTTTTGTTTGAACACCCACTTCACACCTATGCAATGCTTTTTGGCTGGAAGATCTATTAGTTTTTAAGTCTCATTCTTCTCAATTTACTTGAGCTCCTCATGCATTGCATCTCTCCAGATTGGCTGTGTCACAACTTCTTTCTCATCAATTGGTTCAGCCCTTGCCATTAATGATATGTACACTAAATCTCCATCATCATCAACCAGTTCATCAGCCACCATTTCAAAATCAGCAAACCTGTGTGGCACTACTATCTCCCTTTGTGGCTTTTGAGTCACAACATCCTGTGCCCTAGTCATATTTCTTATTGTGACTGTTTCTGGTGCAGTTTCAATTCTTGACCCAACTTTTTCAAATTCTGTTAGTGTTGCACTATCAAGTGTACACTTCTTTAGGCTAGTTTGCTTATTTTCCCAGTCCCAACTTTGATCCTCCAGCACTAGTACATATATGCTCAGGACCACCTTCTCTTGGTTTGGATCAAAGAGCTTATATGCTCCTGTAGGATGATATCCAATGAAGACCATTGTTGTACTTTTATCCTGCAACTTGGTTCTCCTCTGATCAGGTATATGCTTAAAAGCTAGTGACCCAAAGACTCTAAAATGCTCAACTGCAGGTTTTACTCCAGACCACACCTTCAAGGGTACTACAGCTTCCAACACTTTTGTAGGACATCTATTTAGGATGTAAACAACCATGGAAGCTGTTTCACCCCACAACTTATGTGGCAACCCTTTTTCTTTCAGCAAGTTTCTTACCATGTTCAAGATTGTCTTGTTTCTTGTCTCCGCAAGAGCATTATGTTGTGGTGTGTAGAGTGTTGTAACTTCATGCATAATCCCATTAGCTTGACAGTTATTTTCAAATGCATTAGAGGTGAATTCTCCTCCCCCATCTGTTCTAAGAGTTTTCAGCAATTTTCCACTTTCCCTCTCGACATTAGCTTTGAACCTCAAGAAAAATTCAAAAGCAGCACTTTTCATTTTGATCACATACATCCAAATCATTCTACTATACTCATCTACAAAGGTAATGAAATACTTGTTTCCACCCAATGAGGGAACCTCGAAAGGTCCACATACTTCTGAGTACACTACTACCAAGCATTCTTTGGCTCTCATCTTCATGTTTGTTTGGAATGGTCTTCTGGTTTCTTTTCCAGCCAAGCAGACCTCACAAAATTCTCTGGTATGGTTATATCACACATTCCAGAAACCATATTCTTCTCATAGAGTTGCTTTAGACTTCTGAAATTTAAGTGACCATACTAAGATGCCATAGCCAACTTTTGTCATCCTTCTTGATTGCAGACAGGCATTGCACATCAACTGCCTTCATGTTAACTTGGAAGGTTTTGTTCTTTGAGATCTTGCTTCTCAAAATCGTATTCTTGTTAACATCAAACAACTCAACTTTGTCATAATTTCCCATTACTACAGTACACCCCTTTTGCACCAATTGACCTATGCTAAGGAGATTACACTTCATCTCTGGCACAAACAACACATTTGCTATCACAGCTTTTGAACCATCTTTTCTTAAGATGACTACATCTCCAGTCCCCTCAACTTTTAAGGTACTATTGTCAGCAAATTGCACCTTACTCCTTTTCTCCGCATTAAAATTGATAAGCCACTCTTTATGACAAGTTATATGATTCGAGCATCCCGAATCTAAGTACCATGACTCAGCTTGTGAATTCACACTTCGTGTTGTAGTGGTTACCATCAAAATCAAGGTTTCTGAAGAACCAGAATCCTCATATGCCATATGAGCTTCCTTATCTCAATGCTTCCTTTTCCTCTTGTCTGCATAACATTTAGAGGCGTAGTGACCCATCTTGTGGCAATTGAAGCATTTGATGCTTCTTTTATCTTTCTTCTTGTGATGGTTCTGATGCTTCTATGTTCTTTCATTCCCCTCTATTGTATCTGACTTGTCATAGTGATCTTGAGCAGTCTTACCAGACTTCCATTCTCCTTTTGCTTGCTTCCCTTTCCACTTCTTGTTTCTTTCATTTCTCGTGAAATGGTGCACTTTCAAAGCTTGCTCAACATTATTTGTGTCAACCAGCAGCCACATCTCATGTGCTTCCAAGGAACTTTGGAGTTCCTTGATCTTCATCTGTGACAAGTCTTTAGACTCTTCAATTGCCACTACGATAAAATTGAATTTTCGTGGCAACGATCTCATAATCTTTTCAACAACCATCAGATCAGATATCGACTCACCATAACCCTTCATTTGGAAGATCACTGACATCATGAAACCTGAACAACACCTTCGTCTGAGTGCTCCATCTATCCCAATTTTTCTCTATAAGAATTGGAAGATTTGATGAGGGAATATGATTGTCGCCACTAGCCATTCTTCACCCACAATTGATCAAGAAACTAAGTCTTGATTCCCCTACTGTGTTGTCTGCTCCTCGCTGCCTAACTTCCTTCTTCAATTGTGATTCTTGAAGTCAATCGTCCAATAAATGAATCAGGATCTGATACCACTTTTATTGGAACAAGCACGAGAGAGTGAGAGAAAATTGTGGGATTGTATTGTATTGAATGATAGGAAGAAGTCCTTTTATACAAAGTAAGTGAATGAGTAATATGAGTTCTGTTAAAACAGAAAAAACATAATACTTGACTTATATCTACTAACACTATCACAAGCTAATAGATTAAATCAAAATATATGATACAAAGCCATAAAGAAAGATTTTAAGATTATAAAAAAAATTACTAATACAAGAGTCACAGTAACACGCCAGCAAATGGCCCTCTCCCTCAAAAAATAAACTTAATATCGAGTGAACCAATGGTCCACATATCATATAGTAAACTGATAAGAACATATACTACACTTGATATGATCATAGGAATATAATTTTACAGTGAAACCAGAATTTATGTATTATTATTCGAATAAGTCTCTCTGTAAAAATACTCTAAATATTAATTCAATACAACCATTATCCACTACTCTATTATGTGCCACAACTAATTGTTATAAAAACATTGTTGGTTCATTTTCTTTAGGATGTGGGATATAAATATCATAAAGTTTGTTGTTTAACCACTAGTATTCACAAGATCTTACTGCTAGAGAATTACAAATAAAATGTTATTAATCTCAATGATATTGAAATTGAAACTGAACTTTCACCGTCTTTACATGTTCAACATTTTGACCTCTTTTATGCTTGGAATACAAATGCATCATGCAAAGTAGTGATTATTCGTTGGGGCACAAGTGGCTCCATTAGTTATTCAACCTTACCACTAAGTGTTCTAAATATAAATGTTTAAGTGTTCTGTTTTTATAATCCAACTATCAGGGTTCCAAATAGTAGTTGGCTTGAATCTATTATTTCAATATTAATATCATAAAAAACTTAACTGAACTAGGAGGGATGCACCGAGCCTTTGCAATAGTGCATAACAAAGGTGATGCTCAAGAGCCACAGTAGCAAGCCACTGCAATTGGCTCTCTCCCTTAAAAAATAAATTTAATATCGTGTGAACCAATGGTTCACATATCAGATATTAAACTGATAAGAACAGATACTACACTTGATCTTAGCCAAAAGGCCGAGAAAGGTATGCTTTAGATTGAATATGTATTCTCTTTTTATATTCTAAACTGCAACTTCTTGTCAGAGTTCTGAAAAATTGTGGGACTTTGTCCTTGAGACTAGGTTGGAAAGCGTAATAATTTTAGAATTAAATCATCAATTGCATCTATTATTTTTCAAATGGAGGAGTGAGTTCAAACACATTGTATTCTTCCCTAAAATACTTCATTTAAATAATGTCTATATTGTTGGTTATTATCATGTACTCAGAGTTTGGTTTTGAATCCTCATATGTGGAGGGAGAAAAAGTCTTCGTAAAAAAGCTAGTCTACTAAGAACACATAGCTCTTCTTTGTTTGGTTCTAGCCAAGGACTGATGAAACATGTTTATAGTGGTATAAGAGACCTACCAATAAAATGTTTCATTGAGGAATTTGAATCAAAATTTAGCCATGTTATTCAATATTGCATACCTATTGACTACACTTGCTAGGTAAAGTGATTAATTTGGTTCTTGTAATAGTATGAAATCTTGAATTTAGTTATAGGATAACAAATTTAAAATGAACTGAACTCTGAACTTGGAGTGGTAACTTGTTAAGACAGATTTTCTGCAACCATCGACGATCCAGCAAAGCCACAAGAAGTGTTCCATCTCATTGTTTCCGCAAACCCAAAAGTTATATTAACAGAAAAAATAAAGGATGATGGTGTAAAATTAAACCTGTTTTTTAGGTTGTTAGGAAAGATATAAATAACAAGCAAACATAATCCATTCAGAGAGTAGATTTAAGATTACTCACTGGAACATTCTTGCTTTATATCTCTAATATGACATTAGAATTTGAAGTATATAAACCTACAACCAAATATATATATATATGAACCCCTGATAGAGTGACGAAGGTCTCTGGAGAAAAATTATGGGAATGCATGCGATAGCAAAAAGGCTCACAACAGTCCTGGACTCTCTTTTATCGAAATTGACATTCCAAAAAGGCCACCAATGATAGGAGTTGAGGCAACCACTAGAATATTCTTCCCACCATTTCCACCAACTAATCCTGCATACAAGAGCATTGACAACCAGAGAAAATGGGTGTCGTTTTTGCCAACCCATGAATGTTAGTCCAGCCACACATATTAGAACGCCAAGATCACCGTTACCCTCACTATATTTTGCCTATTTTAAAGTAGGAGTAAATATGTAAGTGGGCTTAAACACCGATCTGAGTAAGAAAAAGGGACTTTTGAATAATTATGTATGATCCATGCCCATATTTAGTCTGCGTGACATGAAAACTTCCTCAACCTCTACCTTTGCATTTCTAAAAATAGTATTATTTCTGAGTCCAAATGTCCCAAACGATACCCACCCACCTACATGGCCACACCTGATTATATGTAAAAAATAGATGACTTACATCGGTATTGTACTGCCTTAAGTGTTGAGCACCATTTTATTGTGTGTTGAACACCATTTTGTTATCTCAGTTCAAAAGGTTACATTTTGGATCTTTCCTTGACTGTCTTATTAGAGCTCAACCACAAATTTTGGAGCTCAATTACATCATTGTTATTTCTTTTTGAAATTACTGCTAAATCATTTAAAATTTCATCAATTTCCTATTTCTCTTCTTCTTAGTACCTCGTTCTGTATTTATAAGCTAAAAAAAGTCATTTACTTATAAAATATGATCAATTAAAACATGATAAATGTAAGATTTATATGAAAATTTGACGTATTCTGGACATTTATCAAAGATCTATCAATTGAGGACGAAGTAATGCTAGGTGAAGGCGCTCCTGATGACTATAAAGAGGGGCTCATTTGAATGTTTTGGTTTCATCTGCTGTAGTGAGGGACAAAATATTTTTATCGAGAGCATTGCATTTATTTTCTTATTTTGGTATGTCTCCGTCTAATACTTTCGATATGTCGGCTAACAATGTCGAGAAGGCCCTAGGCATGAGGAGAGGGAGAGGTCTTTAATGAGCGTGTCGTCTTCTAGCATGGATTCCGATAAAGAGAATCGAGATGACTCCATGAATGACTGGGCCGAGCAAGATTTGCCTTTGAGAGGATGGTACGAGTGGGAAAATCTTATGGTGAAAAAGTATTTTTCTAAGTACAAGTGGTCTTCTTCTACTTAGTCTTTTTGTGCTAGTGTATATATGCTAGATAGTCGTGTTGAGGACGACATTATTTCGGTCCAAAGGGTCTCAGCAATTGACAATGAATGTCATGACCGAGAAGATTATCCGAGCGATTTCTTTTAGATGGTCGTGTTGAGGATGACATTATTTCGGTCCAAAGGGTCTCAGCAATTGAAAATGTATGTCATGGCCGAGAGGATTACTCGAGCGATTTCTTTTACATGTATACGACTCTATTCTATGAGTTGCATGTTCATTTCCTTTCTTGACAAATTGACCATGGGAGTCCTACATGTTAAACATATTAGTTTTGAAATGGTTGAAAAGCCAAGAAGGGGGGTTGAATTGGCTAGTTAAAAAGTTAGGCTATCTTTGCAAGCTAAAAATCACCTTTAATTGAATCAAATAGATCACTAAGTTAGGATGCAAACACTACTGAACTGTACACTTTCAATCGATCAAAAACAGAGTTAACAGATTGATTTTACTAAACAGATTCTGTTCTGGTATAATCAATCGATTGAAACAGAAAAACAGTCGACTGAAATACTGGGAAAAATGCAGAAATGCGAATTTGAATTTTAAACCAGAAACAATGCTCAAGAATGATCAATACCAGTTCCAAATGATTATACAAACATGCTCAATGCTGCAGATGCTATGGAAACATGCAAGAACATGAAAAAGATGATTAAAGCACAAGTTCTTGAAACCTTAAAATGAAAATGCAAGAGATAAAGGTTAGAGAAGAGAGGACACCACGAGATTTTATACTGGTTCACTCAAACCTGAGCTACATCCAGTTTGTCAAGGCAACCTTAGCTTGACTTTGCACTATTTCAAAAGTTTTACAAAGTATCCACCCTTACACTTCCAAAATATGCAAAAACACTACAAAAGACTCTTGAATCACACAAGAATCAAACCAGCATAGCAAGAACCCTCTTGCAGACCTGGAAAACCACCAAGCACACACACAAAGCTTGAGAAAGATATCAAACCTCAGTGGTAGCACAAACTAGCCTACCACAAACCACTTTCTCCAAGCTTCAAACCAAGCCAAAAGCTCCAAGAATTGATCCAAGATCAATCTTCAACAGCTGCAACACGTATGATCATGAAGGAGAGAATTTCCACAAGTTTCCAGAACAAATTCGTGCTCTAAAATGATCAACATACCTCTCTTTCGAAAATTACAACTTTTATTCAAACTGTTACGAAATTCAACAGGTTGATTTTCAAATCAATCGGTTGATTTCACTTGACTTAAGTGAAATCAGTCGATTAAAAACTAAATGAACTGATTGAATTTGTTGCAGTTTAAGACTACTGCAACCAACCTTTTAACCTGTGAAAAAGTCATTCAACAGATTAAAAGAGACATTTTAACCTGTTGAAAAACTATTCAACAGATTAAAAACACAATAAAGACCAAACTACATCTAATTAATGCTATAAGATCTACAACATGAATTACAAACTACAAATACATTTTCTTAATGATGTAACTACATGGAGAGCACACGTTCCAGTCTTGATCACCATGGATATCATCAAATCTCCTTTCCTTCATCAATGTAGGCTTCATTCCAATGGTAATGGCTTCAAGATAGTTCAAAAGAGCTTCATTCAATCTTCATTAAATCTTCAAGAAGCAAACCACCTTGGCTTTTCATGTCAACAAAACATGGCTCGTACGCAACTTTATCCTAATAGTTGGGTTGTCCTATAAGCCTTCTGAGTTATAACAGTTGGGGATGTCGAAGAGGATGTCAAATAAAAATCATCTTCCCTTAGCCTGAGTCCTTCTCTTCATGTGGAAGGTGTTTTGTTATATCGATGTTCGATCATCTTGATGTATCGTCGTCATTTAATTATCGGCTTGAATCTAGAAATATACTCTAGAATGACACTATATAAAAAAGCACTTTCGAGTACTCTTTGACCTTAAATCCATGATGTCTACTTCTTCACTTCAAGATAGTCCGAGATGTATTAAGAGTTATTGTCATCAACATCCAAGACGAGAGATGAGTGTCTGCAAAGACACTATGATGCTCGAGTCAGGTATGTGCGTAACATCGTAATAAATACTACAATGGATACAACATAGTTTCCTCGTGAACAATGCTATTTATTGGGGTTTCGTAGGCTTTTACCTTGTTGCCTTTCTCAAGTTGTTTAGGGTTTTGTTAATCCATCTTATGTGTTAATCTCCTTGTCAATTATGCTCGACCATTATTTATCTTGATCGAGATGTCTTTGCTGGCATGATTTCTTCTTAGATGAGTTATTATGGTGAAAATGTCTTTGTTAACATGGTGTCACAATGTGTAGTTCGAGATTGTCTCTGTCACATATGGTTCTCATACTAAATAACAAACTTTTACTAATTAAGTATCACACTGCTCTTAATTCAAGTACTCAAGGATACTATACACTACTCAACTTTGAGCCTTTCAAACTTGTTTCTCTTTGAAGGTTTAGTTAATACATCACCTACTTGTAATTCAATAATGCACCAACTTAAACCTTAGCTTGTTTCCTTATTAAATGAAATCTAATTTGTATGTGCTTGTTTATGCCATATGACAGGATTAGGTGCTAGATTTAAAGATGGCTTGTTATCAACTATAAGCTTTTCAATATCCACTATCATTTCTTTTAAAATTTGATCAAGCCAAATAGCTTTGCAAGATGCATATGAATCAATAACATACTCAGTCTCATAGGATAATAGTGCCACAACTGATTGCTTCTTACAACACCAAGAGATTGGTGCAACTAAGAATTTAGATGAGTATCCACTAGTACAGTTGGACATAGATTGAATTTTTCAAAATCTAATTTAGATCTAATATAGTTCCAATAATATATTGGATTTATAATCCATATTCATATTAACTAGAATATCGAAATACATTTGACTCATTCATATCAATCAAATCTGAATGTTTTTCTAATCTAATTTAAATTGGATTAAATCTAGACTCAATCCATGTTGTTAATTAAATTTAATTTAATGAAACTAATCTAATACTTGACTATTAAGTCGAGTTGGCATGACCTTTAGTCAAGGTCGAGTCAACTTAATCCTTCGACTCAAGCCAACTTAACATGAACTTTTGGTTTGAGTTGTCTTAATTAGACCTTTGACTTTGACTCAGGTGCATTTTACTTGACCTTGAATTTAGGTCGATTTGACTTGATTTAGTCCTATGTCGCCTTGAGTTAAATTGGACACACTTTATTTTGGATTTTCAAAATCCAAAAAATATCCCAATCAGATTTGATCTAAATCCGATATAAATCCTGGACTGAATTTAAAATTCAAAGTGTGGATTTGCATTTGGAAAAAATTCATCTAAATCTAACATAAATCCAATTAAGTGGACCAAATTTAAAATCTAAAAGTGTAAATTTGGATATGAAAAAATCCATTTAAATCTCATCTAAATCCAATTAAGTAAAATGGATTTAAAATCCAAAAGGTGCATTTGGATCTGAAAGAAAAACATTTAAATATAAGTGATATAAATTTGGATTACTATACATTATATCTCAAAATTTAAATATTTCGTTCACCCAATCCATTAGGCTCCTCGTATCACTACTGTCTCTACACTGAACTAATCCTGAATTATATCTTCGTTTAACTTCTTCAGGGATGTGGGGTACAAGACAAAAAAAGTTTGCATTTTAACATTAAAACTTCTTAAAGTCTGATTTAAAGTAGTTAGATGTATCTATTCCTACATGTGGAGAAGCTAGAACACAACAAGATGAGCCTATTGAGAGTTTTGACCGACTTAATTAGTTTCAAATACGTGTGATTTTTCTCAACACCATTTTATTGTTAAAAAGATATCCTTCTATTGCTCTTTCAGAAATGATTTTCTAGAACACCTATAAAAATCGACGCACATTAGACATTATACGCAATACATGTATTTCATGTTTCTAAAAATTGACTCAACATTCCTAGAAATGTATTATGTGTTTCAAAAAGATGGCACATTAGAAGACAGTTTATGCAATTCATGTATTATGTGTTTCGAAAAATTGACACACATTAGACATTTATGCAATACACGTATTGTGTGTTTTCAAGAATTGACACACATTAGAAATTTGATACATGTATGTAAA
>Ga0209389_1000783_pt1 | contig 20149 bp, 8 predicted proteins | sample CowpearedBW_FD_187526 | JGI IMG/M metagenome (GOLD analysis project Ga0209389, IMG submission 187526) | Root nodule microbial communities of legume samples collected from California, USA - Cow pea red BW (SPAdes) (version 2) | ecosystem: Host-associated > Plants > Roots > Nodule | place: USA...
TTATAGTTATTCAATTAAGTTGGTTCTTGTTTCATTTGGTTCTTGATTCAATCATATTTAATTTGAATATAAATACAAAATTTTTGGAGCTTTACACAAGCTGCAGTTTTATTTCTAAAATCCCAAATCGTTTGCATTATGTGTTGTTAAGTTGGATTGGATAAAAATTATAAGAATTAATTATTTTCCAAGAGAGGAATATGTTATATGATTTTAATATGTGTCTTCAAATGCTTGTGTGAGAATATAGGAGATTCTATGAGGGAGATCCTATTTGATTTAATTGGTAGTGTCTTCATTAGTCAGGATGTAATTCCATGAATCTCTAGGTGAGATCTCATGGTGGTGCCTCATTGGTCAAGACGTAATTCTATGATAGTTTCGTGGTGGTGCCTCATTGGTCAGGGCGTAATTCCATTAATCTCTAGGTGAGATCTCATGGTGGTGCCTCATTGATCAAGGCGTAATTCCACGTTGGTTGCGTGGTGGTGGCTCATGGTCAGGACGTAATTCCATGACCCTGTTAGTGGGAGTTTCGTGGTGGTGCCTCGTTATATAATTTAGTAAGGATTCAAGGTAAGGATTACATCCTGACACTCTAAAGAGTTAGTTAGTCTCACGTAGAGCGTACTGACTCAAGTGGTGAGTAGCAGGAGGCTTGGGACACTTTAAGGCTAACCTTGTAAGTGGTAGGATGAGACCCTTTGACAATTAGCTCGGTAGAGCAGTAGAGGTCAACACAAGTGCAAGCATTCAGTGAATCCGACTAATTATATGTATCCGGATAAGTCGTGTCTTGAGTCGTAGAGGCTTGTTTGCGAGTCATAACATGATTGATTGATATATGTACCTTGGGCTATGAAAGTGTATGCGATTGTATGATAAAAATGTTTTTCTACTCTAGCTTACCCTTTCTGCTTGTTTGTATGTTCTATATGTGGTTTTCTCTTTTTGCGATGATCATCAATTTATTAATGTGAGCAGATGCGAGAACTCCTCGTGGTCAACAGGGTAATGGAGATTCCACTGCATAACTTGTCTTGGGTCGGATCCCGCTTCTTTGAGTTCTCTGTTAGGGTCGTAGCCTATGTTTTACTTCGCTCCTTGAGAATTCATTTTATGTATTGTTCGGCTTTTATCTTATTTCGTCTATGACATCGTGGTGTGCATTAGATTTCTCTCTAAGTATCTGGGACTTTGTTGTAAGGAGTGATATTTATACTCCCCGTCGTTACTCTTTATTTTTACCTTGTGTGATGTTTCATTTAATTATGTTATTATTTAAATGAAACTACAAATTTAATTAAAAAAAAAGTATGTATAAGATATAGGCAAATATTGTAACTTTTCTATTTCATTTCATTTTTATTTATGTCAAGTAAGTTAGGTGTATTTGCTTTCCAAAAAATTTTATCCATTTTCATTTCGTTTTTAAGTATATTTAATCATTTAAATAATAAAAGGTTTAAATATACATGTCTTCTCTATTTTCGTTCTTTATATTCAATTTGGTCCTATTTTCGTTTTTATTCAATTAGGTCCTATATTTATTAAATTTTAATCAATTTGGTCCTTTTTACTAATGGTGTTTAAATAATTAAATAAACTTTATAATAAATAAAATTAATTTTATGATTATTATTACTTCAGTTATTTTCAAATTATTTCGTCTACTCAAATTATTTTAATTTTTTTAACAGTATAAATACACATTTGTGAAATTTAACTGTAATCTATTCTCTTAAACCATCTCTTTCTTTATTCTTGTTTTATTTACTACACATCTATTAATAAGTTTTTATTGAACAACAATTTTTTACTCAATAAATTTTTTCTTTATTTTTTTAAATTCTATTTTAATAACCTATAAATTCAATTTATTTTTTCTAATTTCAAGTACACAATGCACTAATTATCAATTGCTACTTTACAAACTTTCAACAACAAAATATTAATTAACTTCAATTATTTAACCATATACTCATGCATTTTTCAAAATTATTTTCTCAAACAATTACAAATTATTACTACACTAATTAATTTTACCTTATTTTACCTTTTTAAATTTACATTCTTTTTTTTTCATTTTCCAATTTTAAATAATTCAAAAACCAAAAAAAAAATCAGTTTAGAATTCAGTTTGGGCATGAAACAGATCAGAGAAAAATAATACTTATTGTGCAGAGAAGAAAACATACAAAAACTATTTACCAAACTATATCGGTTTCTATTTTTGAGGTTCTGATTCATAGGAATTTAACTGGTTTTGTTTCTCAAAAAGCATTCTTTCAAAATCAGTTTTTCTTTTTAGACTTCTTTCACACATATTAATTTTTAAATTAATTCAATCCTACGCTTATCAATATATTAAACTAACTTGTTACCATATATTTGGATTCATAAATGTGCACTTACAACTTTTTGGTCCATCCAGCATTTGTGGGTTTCACTTCACTAACTATTAATTCCTTGTTTTATGGGTTTGTTTCTCTTAACACATTCCTTGTTCTAATAATTCAAGTGAATGATACTAAGTGATAGATATTAGGATCGAGCGCTTATCAGTAGGCCAAAAGCTATAGTCTTTAGTCAGGGTCATGCAATAATCTCCCCTCAAACTCATGACCTTGGCTTTGATACCAATTTTTAGGATTGAGTATTTACCACTTGGTCAAAAAACTATAGCCTTTAGTCAGGGTCATGCAACAATCTCTCATTCAATAATTGTCCTACTAAGAATCTCACTCTTGGATTGTGACTTGACCCACTTAACCTACGGGACACTTGTGCAACCCGCAACAGTAGAATAGTCATATTATCACCAAAATCACGAGTGTTAATAAAAATGGGTCGTTATAACAAGTATGGGCCAAAATATTAGTACATAGTAAATGTTCCAGTTTGGTTTGGATGGTTTTATTGTATTTTTCCATTTTTGTCTACACAATGGTTTTTGAATGCATTTTCATTATTCTTCTTCTTGATGCGAACATAGTGCATGACTGAGACTGATGGAACGAGTTCAAATGCTTACATGTTGTGTCTTTCTTTTGTATTGGTTTTTGTTATTCTTTACATGGACTGAATGTAGGTATTTGATGAGCATCAACTATATATAACTATCAATTATATATCAACTATATATAACTAAGAAAACAATGTAGTAGGAAAAATCCTAAAATGTTCATTCCTAACATTTTGACATTTATCTATTTTTTTGGGTTTTTTCGTCATTGACCGCCATTAAATACCCAACTTGCTCATGACACATATCCTTATTTTTTTTGTTTATTGTTCATTTCAAACCCCCCTCTATTCTGATTGTCTTGGTACATTAAAATGTTCATTTTACCCATTGTTTGGTATTCAAACGTGTTGTTTCAGTTATGGTTTTGATGGTTTTCTTGTATTTTCCCATTTTTGTCTTGCATTGTGGTTTTCAAATAATGTATTGGCATTCTTCTTCTTGGTGCGAACACTGTACATGATTGAGACCGATGGAATGGATTCAGACGAAGTATTACATGTTTCTTTCTTTTGTATGGATTTTTGTCATTCATTATATGCATTGAATGTAGGAATTTGATGAGCATACACCTAGGAAATGGTTGCTTTTAGGGCTTTTTCATTCTTCTTCTGTTTTTTATGGTGTGGGAATAAAATAAATATGTATATTTACTAAAATATTTAAACATGCATATTTACTAAAATTTTTGGTTTTGTTTAGAAAATTATTGTGTGGTTTTAATCTACTATTATTGTTTTTATTTTGAGTTTTAATATGTTCTTGACTTTTTAGGTGCTTCTTCACTATTCTTTCTTCTTCTACTTCTGCAAGTGTTATTACAACCATGGTGTTGTTAAAAGGTAAGTTTAAGGATTTTGGTTTTGTTTTTAAATTTATGTTTTCATTTTTATCTACCATGTTTTTTTCAAAATTATTAGGTATCATATCCATGCTAAGAGCTTTATGCGCTTGTCTTACTTCTGTTTTATGTTTTTATGTGTCAGTGAATTTTAAGGTATTGATTAATGCGTGCTAATGTGTTGGTTCTATTATATGGTTTTATGAGCTATCTGAAATTTATGTTTTAATTTGGACATTCTCATAAGTTTTGTCAATTTTGTTAATAATAATGCTCTGATATAATTTCAATTTGGATGTGATTTGGCTTCTTAAATTGTTATAGTTGTAGTCATTACTATGTCATAGTAATTATTTTTCCTTAGTGCATTTTACATTTGTACTAATTTGATTGTTATTTTGAAGTGGATTTGGTTATACTACTTGTTGTAATTTGTTAATGTCATTATTACTTTGAAGAAGATTTTAAAATGGTTGCTATTGTGTCCATTTCAATTGGTATCCGGTGCATGTTGAGAACTTTATGTGCATGTTTTACTTTTGTTTTATAGTTTTAAGTGTTATATTGTGCGTTTGAAACTTTTATGTACACATGTTGAATATGTTGTATAATTTTATGTGGTATCTGAAGTACATATTTTTATTTTGGGATTTCAATAATCTTTTCTAATTTTGTAAATAGTAGTGCTATGATATAATTTCAATCTAGTGTTATTTTTGTTTTCATATTGTTTTAGTTGTAGTCATTACTACATTATTTTGTTTCCTTTACTTTGTGTATTTTTATATGTATACTGATTTAACTGTTATTTTGATGTGAATTTGGTTATAATGCTTATTGTAGTATGCTAATGCCATTATTACTTTGAAGTGGATTTTGAGTTCTAATAATTTAGGTTTGGAATTTCCTTTAGAAAAACAAGGATAAAATCACCAAAATATTAAACCTAATTAAAAGGTAAGACTTTAAATTGAGATAAAACAATATACATATGCAAATGATTTCAACAAAAGTATGTATATGGGGCTTATACATGTAGTACTCCTTGCATAAATCATTTTGAATGGTTATATTATTTGACTACTTTATTTTAGATGTGTTTCAAAACAATTATATGGTTAGGATTGAATTTAGTTGAACAAGTGGTAAATAAACACACTTTTAAGTTGCTTTTTTAATTCTTTGATTCTGGTTCTTGCTTTATATCATTACATTTGTGTTTTTTTTTTGTCAAAAAGAATATTGGGTGCATGTTCCTTTGAATGAAGAGGTAAAGATTTGAGATTAGGTATATTGAGTTGGATATTTGCATCCATGGTTTAAAATGGCTGTTAATGTTCATTTTAGTTGGTATCATGTGCATGTTGAGAACATTATGTCCATGTATTACTCTCTCTTTCTTTGTGGATTTTAGTCTTAGTTAATTTGAAGGAGTTGATTTTTCACCTTTAATTGTTTTATTATAGTGTTACTTTTACCATATGGTTTTATATGTGCTACCTAGAGTACATGTTTTCATTTTGGGATCCTAATGATTTTTTACCATATGGTTTTAGTTGCAATAATTAATATGTTATAATGTTTCTTTACTTTGTACCTTTTTTATATTCGTAATAAATTGATTGTTATTTTGAGGTGGATTTGGTTATAATACTTATTGTACCATGTTAATGTCATATGTAGTTACTTTGAAGTTAATTTTAGAATTGTAATATTTTAGGTTTGGACTTTCCTTGAGAAAAAAACAAGGATATTATCTTCAAAATACGCAAGTGAATCAAGAGGCAAGACTTTAAAATTAATATAAGACAATATACATTTGGAAATGATTTCAAGAAAATGAGTATGGGGCTTATACTTGTACTCCTTGCATAAATCAATTTTTTGTTGTTATATTATTTAATAACTTTGTTTGAGATGTGTTTCAAACAATATTTATAATATGGTTATGATTGAATTTAATTGACAAGTAGTAAATATATATGCTTTTAAGTTGCTTTTTCACTTATTTGATTGTGATTCTAGCTTTGTATAATGATACTGACATTTTTTTTTGTCAAAAAAAAAAATTAGGTGCAAGTTCCTTTGAATAAAGAGGTAATAGTTTGAGATTAAGTACATTGAGTTGGAATTTGCTTCCATGGTTTCAAAATGGTTGTTATTATCCATTTTAGTTGGCATCTCGTTCCTGTTGAGAACTTTATCTATGCGTCTTACTTCTGTTTTATGGTTTTAAGAGTTGATTAACTTTAAGGTGTTGATTATTTTTCCTTTAATTGATATACTATGCATTAGTCTTTATGTGCATGTGTTGCTTATATTATATATGGGTTTATGTGTTATTTGAAGTACATGTTTTCATTTTAGGATTCTTATAAGCTTTGCTAATTCTATAAACAATAATGTTCTAATATAATTTCAATTTTTTTAATTTAGATATTATTTGGGTTCTTAAAGTATTTTTATTTGTAATAATCGCTATGTTATTATTTCCTTTACTTTGAACATATTTATCTTCATACTAATTTGATTGTTATTTTGAGGTGGATTGGGTTATATTACTTATTGTAGTATGCTAATGTCACTACTACCTTGAAGTGGGTTTCAAGATTGTAATATTTTTGGAGAAAAAATATGTTTTCTGTCCTGAAGTTTGATCTTAATTTGAAAATAGTTCATGGTCAAAACTTTGTCACTGTTTGATCCTACACTTTCAAAAATAGTATTTTTGGTCACTATTTTTGGACGATGTTAAAAAATAATCCTATATGGAAAACAACATGTAACATCCCAATTTTAGTAGTTTAAAACTAATAAAATAGGATATTCTACCTTAGTGTTCAAAATAGATAAACAAATGTATAAAGTATATTAATACAGTCTTACAAATCATCAGACTATATAAATATATCAGTTATACATACCAAACATTTCTAACTCTAAACATAATCTAACCACTTACAATAGCTTCCCATTGATACCTCCTTCTGACTTAAAAAATGGCTCCTCAACCTCTAGAGGTGCCTTTGAAACTGCAACCATCATTGCTCCCACCGAATAGGTGATCATCGCAAAAGGAAAACATACAACATAAGGCAAAAACACAAAAGAAGGATAAGCTAATGACTTTTAAAGAATTTTCTTAAACCATATAATATTGATATATATAACAACTACAAACATGCAGATATTCATGTACATATATTTATAGACTATGACTCAACTAATTCGGATACATGCATTGAGGTCGGATCCAGTCAGTTCTGCACTTGTAGTGGCATCTCATGCTCTGTAAAGTGACAGATTAAGAGTCAAAACTCTACCACATACAAGGTCAGTCCGTTAACACCTATGATCAAGGAAAAACCCCTAGGCTAGGACCTCCTACTCCTCTCACCACATACCCTATTCCTCTCTACTTCTACATGAGAATTTAAATGGTTATTAGAGCGTCAAGATAACTGCCAAGACAATCCTTACCTCAATTCATACACTACCACAATCACTACTAATTCTCCTTGGGTTAGCATCAACCAATCTCAACTCAGTCTCATATAAAAATCTCATATCATATACTCATCATTCATAATAATTACAAAGCTTTTATGATAACTAAAATACCAACCAATTTAGCTCAAAAATACAAGTTTCAGGTTCTGACTTACTCGCCCAGCGAGTAGCACTCGCCCAGCGAGTAGCACTCGCCCAGCGAGTAGCACTCGCCTAACCACTGGCTCATGCTCGCCTAGCTAGTACCACTCGCCTAACCACTAGTCTAGGTTTGGAAGTTCCTGACTTGGAAATTCGCCCAGCGAGTAGCACTCGCCCAGCCACTAGCCCATGCTCGCCCAACGAGTAGCACTCGTCCAACGAGTATGTGAATCTGCATAATTCTATAGATCAGTGTTTTGCATAATTCTGCAGATCAACTCATTCGCCCAACGAGTAAGCAGATCTGCATAATTCTACAAAAACTGATTTAAGCAAAATTATACCTATTCAACCAATCCATACAACTCCACAACCCCCCACCAGAGACCATTTGAGTATCAAACATTAATTCTATCAAAATATTCACACCAATTGCATCCAATTGCACCCATAACATACAATTATTCTCAAATAATAGATAAAACCTAAGTATTTATCGTTTTCAAACATCACAACCCAATTCACATATCAAACACATCAGTCAATTACAAAATAATCATATATTAACACTCCTAACAGGTTTGTGAGACATAATAGACATTAACTTCCCTTACCCGTTATCCTGCTTAAACAACTCTATAAACGTCAAACGTCTCTAACTCCACAGGATGCTCTATCTACATATAGAAACATCACAAGAATGATAAGGACATACCATTATGATCACTAATCAGCAGAGACTCATACTGATAAATAAAACGACGCATGCAAGCGGAAGAGGGCTTACATGCAACCAAAAACAGAAAATCCAAAAAGACAGCAGAAACTTAACTTACACGAATGGAGAAACTGATCGGTTGAAATTGAAGAGTTCACCGAGAGGATCAATCCTACGGTCTCGATTCTTCAATCAAACGACCAGAAAGACAAAACTTTTAGAGAGAAATCAGAGGGCTATAGAAAAGTGGTTTCTAGAGAGATAGTGTGTTTTAAAATAATGAAACTCGTTTAAAACAATTTTATTTATACTAAAACCTTTTTAATATTAAAATAATCGAGTCTCACTATTTTTAAACCACTATCACTTTTAAAATACCATTTTCTAAAATTTTACACAACATGCCACATGTTATTTTCTTTTATAAATAAAATACTAGCGTCGCCCTAGCCTACATTTTTCATGATTAATTAAAAAATTAAAATATTAGCGTCGGCCTAACTAACACTTTCTTTTAATTTAATTTATAAAATGTAGTATTAAATTATTAATATAAAATAATAATAATAATATTATTATTATATATTAATCATATATTATATTATTATTAGTTATTATTAGTGATATTAGTAATAATTAATAAAATTAGATAATAATGATAATATCATTATTGTTAATATTATATTACTAATATTATTATTAATATAAAATAATATTACTAATACTTAATAATAATAATTATTTAATAATATTTTTATTAATATTATTATTAATATATAATAATATTACTTCTATATAATTATTAATAGTATTATTATTATATATTAATAATAATATAATTTACTGATATATCTATAACAATATATAAAGAGGATTTCTCTTTTGTGTCCATATTTCAAAATACCAATTTTACCATTTAAAATATAATTATTTATTAAATTTTTGAAAATTGACTGTTACTTTTATAAACTTTTTTTCTCTATTTATCAACAATTATTCTCTCATATTTTCTTATATATTTCACTTTATTTTTAATAAATATAATTTTATTTTATATATTAACTTAATAACATTATATTATCATCACCTATTAATATAATATCACGCATATTTAAAAAATGCGTACACACAGGCGCGATAGCGCCTGTGTGTCCGCTAGTTAATATATAATTATTATTAGTTATTATTAGTATTAGTATTATTAATATATAATAATAATAAGGTTTAATTATGCCTTTGGTCCCCATTTTGGAGTCAAAATCTCAAAATGGTACCCAAATTTTTAAAAGTTTCAAATTGGTCTCCTTTTTTGTTAAAATGTCTCATGTTTGCCCTTTCTGTTAAGTCAAGGTTGACGCCGTTAGAGGGAGTGCCACGTGTCAGTTTCTCTATTTTTTTGAATTTTTTTATTAATTGTTTTTGAATTTTTTTGAATTTTTTTAAAAAAATAAAAAAATTGCCACGTGTTAAGCTGTCATTGTGCCACGTGGCAGTGACAGAGTGATGTGGCAGTGACAGTGACACGTGTCAGTATTATGTCAGGTGTCATTTCTTTAGTCTCAAATTGGTCTCTTTATTTTAATTTGTCTCAATTTAGTCCCAATTTTTGTAAAAATTGACAATTTTGTCGCTCTCCAAATTGAAACAAAAATTAATTTTATATAAATGTTATACAAATATTTTTATTAAATTTGATATTTTTATTCAAACTGATATTTTTATTATATATTTTTAACATAGCTAAGTTTATTTAAAATTATGTTTCACATTTAACTTTACTTAAAATTGTTTTCAAATTTTAAATTTATATGTGTTTTATTGTTACATGAACTAGTTAATTTATGAATTTTTTTCCATCAACATTATTTTCTATTAACAACTTTTAAACCATTTATATGTGTTTTAAATTTATATGTGTTTTATTGTTACATAATTTGTATAAAAGATATTAAATTTAGTGTTAATTTGAAAGGGACAAAATTGATTTATTTTAACAAAAATTAGGACTAAATTGAACAAAAATAACGAATATAGGAACTAAATTGAACAAAAAAATAATACTACCACAAACTGACACGTGGCACTAGCATTAACACGTGGCACAATTGTGATTTGACACGTGGACCATTTTTTTGAAATTAAAAAATTTTAAAATAATTAAAAAAAATCAAAAAACTAGGAGTTGACACGTGGCATGTACTGTTAAAAAACGTTAACTATTTAAACACAGTTAGTGAAAAGGACCAAATTGACCACAATTTAACGAAAATGAGGACCTAATTGAACATAAAACGAAAATAGGGACCAAATTGAATAAAATCAAGAAAAATAAGGACCAAATGTATATTTAAGCCTTTAATTAATTATCAACTTAACTTCTATCCAATTTCCAATTCTGCCCCTCTTATTTGAACGTTTTTGCAGTTTTGACCGGAGTTTGACCAAAGTTGACTGCTTCATTGACCAATTGACCAGATTTGACCAGTTGACTGCCCTACCTCCACATGGATTGCGGCTGCTGGTTCCGGTGCGATTTCCGCTGCTGCGCAGACAGGTGCGATGGCTCGGTGTTGTGTAGGTGCCCGGTGGTAGAGCGTGGACTGCTGGTGTTGAAGCTACACGAATCTGTGGTGATGCTGCACTGTTGCAATGGAGATGCTCATCAATGGTGTTTTGTTGTAGATTGAAGGCTCGAACAGGTGCAGGGATGTTGGTTGAAGATGATGGAAGCCTGTAGGTTGCAGGCGCTGCTACTGGTGCGAGGTGAAGCGAGCTTCCATGGTGGTGGTGGCTGCCAGCGGTGCGTGAGGCTGCTATTTTAGTGGCTATCATGGTGCATCTGTTGCAGGTTGGTGGCATAGTGATGAAGATGGCTCGCGTTTCGTGAGAATCTACTGGTGCGTGTTGGTTCCAGCGATGGTGATACGTTGTTCTGGTTCGCTGCTGCAATGGAGAAGATGGAGATCTGTTCTGTAGCTGCAATGGAAGATGGAGAGCGGTGCAGATCTCGCTGCTGCAGTTGTGGTGGCTGCGGGATGAAGATGACTCATGCTCCCATGGTGGTGTTTGCGGCTGGTTCGTTGCAGGTGGCGTAGCTCGTGTGGACGACGCGGTGAACTCCAACGAGTTGACAATGAGCGTTGGCGGCTATAGGAGATGATGAAAATTAGGTTTCTATTTTTGGAGATGGAAGAAGATGATGACGTGGCACGCCCTGATTGGTTCATATGCATGTACAAGGATTATGCCCTCATGGCTTCATCTGGTTGGTCAACTAAATTAGTGGAGGATTGTCACATGACAGCATCAGAGTAAATGGAGTTTAAGTGGTAGGAGGGGTGCAACTTAGTAAAACCTGGGGGTGCAGAACAAGTTTTTGTGGTCCACTTGCAAGAGGAGTGTGTAAATAAAAACTGGGTGTGCATTTAGCTCCTAACTAATTCTTTTCCAGAATTTTCTGATGTTGAACTTACTTTGTACTTTAAATATTTCAAATCCACACTTTTAATGACCAAAATTAAACTTCAGCTACATTAACAAACGTCAGAATATCCAATAATATTTTATGCAACTAAAATAAATTTTTATGCCATTTTTACCTTACACAATAATCACAAATCCTAATAAATCAATCATTAAGCACAAAAATTCTATTAAATCCCCAAATATAAATATTAAATGAGGACAAAAGTTTGAACTCATTAGTCTTTCCTTTAAGATATCCTAATTTAATTGTTTTATACATAGTAGGCCATGCTTCTTGTTTTTTTTTTTATTAGAAGTGCTTAAGAGTTGAATTTGAATTTAACATAGTTCTAGCATTTTTTTTATAATAATCAATGATATCATATAACTAAAAATATCGGAGATCCAAAAAATTATTTATAAAGTTATAACGAAAATCATAAGGAGTTACAACGAAAACATTGTTGTATGAATATAGATAATTTAGAAAAATGGTGAGCAGGAGAGGTGAGTGGTTATATTGAATGGTGGTGAGGGGTAATAATAAGCATTGAGGTCAATGCAATTAGCACCATGAGCCTGAAGAGAGAGGTGTTGATAGTGTGTGAAAGTATTAGGTTAAATTACAATATTTTTGTTGGGTCAAATATGGTCCAATTTACAACAAAAACATCATTTGCACTTTTAACCCAACAAAAAACAAAGAAAAGAGATAACTCGTGTTTTATTATAATATTTTTGTCGGGCCTATGACCTAATTTTCAACAAAATTATCATTTGGGCTATCAACCTATAAGAAAACAAAGAAAAGAAATAATTAGGGTTTCTTCCCTGTGTTGCTACCCTACGCAAAAAAGTAGATTGCCTCTACAAATGGAGTTTTCTTTTCCTGCGTCGCTTTTTTCGCCTCTGTTTTGCTTCAGCAAACCGTGATGCAAAAAATTGCAGTAATGAAAAACCCGCATTGCCACATCCATGTTATGGCGGTTGTAGAAAACAAAGAAATATATGAAGAAGGGGATTATATAGTTTTGACTATATATAAAATGTTACAAGTTATATATACACACAAAGCTAACCCAAAAAGCCACAAGTAAATGGGATTAAAACATGGGTCTATACTAACATCCCCTCAAACTCACAATGTTTCAATATGTTTGGTTTGCTCATGAAAAATAGAGTTGGGAGCAATATGAATAACACTTTTATTGTCATAATGTAGAGGTGTAGGATATTTCAAATAGACACCTTTATCTACAAGTAACCAACGAAACCAAATATTCTTATAGGTGGTCAAAGGCATGGCGTGATACTCAACTTCTATATGGACAATCAAGATGTAACATCTTGTTTCTTACTTTTTCATGATATAAGTGAATCACCAAGAAAAATACACCACCCAGTAGTGGATTTTGTGATCATTAGGATCACCATTCCAATCTACATCATAATACGCACGCAAGTCTAAAGACAATGTAGAAGAAAGCAAAAGAGACTGAAACTGAGTACCTCGAAGATACTTGAGAATATGAAGAATAACACCCCAATGAACTGTTGTGGGAGCTTAAACAAATTGTGATGAATCCAACCTAAGGCTTATAGCTCGGGCCAATGCCTAGGCCCAATTTTCATGGTCACATGCATCTCAAGCTCAAAGCCCATGAAGAGGCCCAATAACAAGGAGCATTCTAAAGAAGATCCAAATGGGCTTTCCTCAAAATGACCACACTTTTCATGGGCTTCAATTACTCTTTTCATGGGCCAAAGAAGATGTAAAGATATGAAGAGATTGCATGATTGAGCATTAAAGTAGCCTTTTAAATTGGTTTCATTGTTTAGGCCTTGCTTTCATAAATAGTAGGCTAAATAAACTTGACCATTGGATTTTAATTGGGCTAATCCAAGCCCAATAGGAAGCATAAGTCGAGACACTCCATTCACCACAAGGAGTGCTAAGGAGTGCCATGACACTTGTCACGCATCCAACCTATCATGTGCATCCAAGGGCCAAGAAAGAGACTTCTTGTCCAAGATTATATTGCATTTCAAACACAATTTCATGTGCATGTGCATTAGTGCCCTTCTCTTCTATAAAAGGGAGTCCTATCGCACTTTGTAGAGTTTACTCTTGAAATTTCTAATAGAATGATTGTGTTGAGATCACTTCACTCTTCTATTATTTTGAGAGCACCTAAGCTAGAGGTTTACAACATTTCCTCTAGTCACCTTCCACTAGCCTAGCTTCTAGTCTAGTTCTCCTTTCACCACTTCAAATTCCATTGCTAGAAGAGCTTAAAACACTTGTCTCCATGCCATTTTTCGCTACCTATGGAGTTTCTACTAGCCACCACACGTTAGAGCTCCATCAAATTGGTATCAAGAGCCACTACTAGAAAAACGTTAATTACCGACGGATATATTTCGACAAATACAAATTCGTCGGTAATTGATAATTACCGACGGAATTTCCGACGGATATTAATGTTGAACTTACCGACGGACGTATTCCGTCGGTAAAGTAGACAATTAAATTGTTGGATGTGTTTACCGACGGATTTATCGACGGATGTTCATTTGGTAATTTACCGACAGATCTGAGCCGTCGGTAATATCCTTTTTAAGTGCACCGACGGATCTGCGTCGTCGGTAATGTAGTCGATGAAATCAGAATTAAGAATTGGGATTCCCTCTTTCCCGTTTTCATTTCCCACTTCTCGTATCAGTTCTCCCTTCTCTTCTCTGCTCTCTTCTTTGCCGGTCCACTGCCCCCCACTGTGCCAATCAATGACCTTGCCATCTCCACTGCCCAGTGAGTCTGATCGGAGTCGTGGTTCGTCGCCTGTCGTGAGGTTCGTCGCCTGAGTCTCGCTGCGGGAGCTCGTCGTCGTGGGTAGCGGAAGTTTCAGTTCTGTCGTGGAGGGACGCCGCCGTGTGTAGTGGAAGCACCGGCCATCAGAGGTCTTCCTGTGTCAGTGCCACTCCGTCGAGGTGGAGAGGTACGAATTTCTTCGGTTTACCGAAACAATGTGCGTTTTGGTGGTTGTCAGAGTATTAGGAGAATGATATCTTTGTGCTTCAATTTACCCAAACAATTGCATCCCTTGATTTTGTGATTCTGTGGTATTAGGAGAATGATGTTTTGTGCTTTCGTGATTTTGTTTGATTCTGACATATCGTTCCTTGTCTCCCAATACAACAAATAAAGCTAATAACTTTCGTGATTTCCCTTTTTAGCAGCAATATTATATTTAGGAATTGATAAATGAGATTTTGATCATAAATATCATACTTTTAGAGATATAGAAATGTTTATAAGCATCTACCTCCTCTAATATTAGAAGCTTTTGGTATGTCCTTAACATTGTACCAAATGATTAAAGGTTCAATGCTTGCAATTCCCATTGTTTAACCCGAGCAGACAACTTTGTCCTTGTATCTGATTTTGACCTTAGTTTTCATCATTCACATATCACTTACAATGTGTTTGTTCCATTGCTTCATATTTCCTTTGTTGATTTGGGATGTCTTAGCTCATTTTGACAATTTGTAGTTCATTTTGGAGGCTTTAACTAGGCAGATTTTAATTCCCATGTTAATCTTGATTTGTGATTTGTTCTCCACCTTAATTTGACTCATTAGAAGTTGTCCAAGTAGTTTTATAACATTTTTATGTAGTAGTTATCCCTAGTTCTAAATTTTTACAGTTTTAGTGTACTTTAGTTGTACTTTAAGGTCTTAGGTAGCTACATTTTCAATTCTAGTTAGTTTCCTCAGTGAAAGCTGTTTTGTAGTCATCTTTTGCCAATAGAAACTTGTTAGGATAGTTGGATTACAATTGCATAGGTTAGCTTAGTACATGCATATGCATTTGGGTTAATTTTATAGACTAGTCTTGGTTTTAGGTAGTGATTTTTGGTAAATCATTTAGGAGATAGTTTGTGACTTAGGATTAAGTTTTCTTAAGTCATTTGAACCTTGTCTAGGTAGTTTAGTGGTAGTTCTAGCCATGCTTTAGCATAAACTTAGTTTTAGCCTAGCTTTAGTGTGTTTTTAGAGGTTTTAGGCAGTGAAATTGTGAGTTTTAGGTAGGATTTCAATGTTGAGTAGTTCCTTGGTGTTGTTTATACCAATTTCGCATCATAGATTTCACATTAGAGGAAAATGGGAAAAAGTCAACTCTTGGTCAACTTTTCATCTTTTCAGCCAAGTTACTACATTCTTTCTTTTTTTTTGTTAGTTTTTCTGTCCTTAGTTTACTTTTTCTGCATAAAAATAGGCCACACAACTTAGTCACACTAATTCAATGAAAAAATAATTAAGTTAGGTATTTAACTAGACTAGAGATTCATAAACTAGACATACAAGTAAGTCTCCACATCAGTTTTCGTTTTCCTTGATATTGCTCACTTTTAGCTTAGTTTTCATCTTTCATATACTGAATACATTGTTTTTGTATCATTCCTCAACATTTCCTTTGGTGATGACCAATTTGTAGTTGATTTTGTGGGTTTTCACTAGGCAGATTGGAATTTCCTTCCAAATTCTGTTTTGTGATGTCTTCTCCAAATTTCTTTTGGTAATTAAAAGTTGTCCAAGGGTGTTTATAAAAGTTTTATGTAGTACTTTACTTCAACTCTATATTTGGTCAGTTTTAGCATAATTATATTTACTTAAACTGTATAGGTACCTAGAGTTTTAGTTCTAGTTATTTTTAGCAGTGTGAGGTGTTTTGTAGTCATTTTTTACCATTATAAACTGGTTAGAATAGTTATATTACAGTTCCTTAGTATTTAGTTTGGCTTACAAACTTTATTAGTTTTTGCTTTAGAATGTTTATTAACTTTGTGTTGAGTGAGAGGGAAGCAGAAAACACGTTCTAAATTACTTCTATGTTGTTCAACACACACGCACACACACTCATGTTATTGCTTATGCTTGTTTATTTGCATTTCTAAAGTTGTAAAATTTGGGTAGATGTTATGCTTGTTTTGATATATTCATTTGCATGAAGTCTAATATTTATTTGTGCACTATGATAGGGGGAGGAAAGGGTGAGGGTGGATCTGGAGGTAAATCACAGTAGCAAGGAAGGATTTCCCTAAAAGGTTGCGTAGTACCTTTTGTGAGGTATAATTTCTTTCCACTTGATGTGATTTTGACTAAGTATTATCATGCTTCTGATTTAAGTGTTGTTTTACTGTTGTCATGGTATAAAAAGTGTTGCTGATTATGAAATGATGTTGTCTTTGTGTATTCCTATTTCCATTATGATTTTTAGCAAAGCATTTTGCACTTTGCAGTTTCAATTGTCAGGCCTGACATTACTTCCTATCCCATTAAAAGCTACTAGGTTTTAACACCATTAGGAAAAGAATATAAATTGGTTATGCCTTGTTGGACCAGCCCCCAACATGAACAAAAAGCTTAAATAAAACTTCTCCAACTCAAGGATTTCCACCTAGAACACTATGAAACTTGTTAGATACATTCCAATGGTCAATTTTGGCTTTAACATTTATGTTTAAAGTTAGTGTACATTTTACACTGTGTTGTGCACCAGAGGTTATGTTTGATTGTTTATATTGAATTTGGAAGTTTCTTATTAGACATCTTGTATGAATTTATATAGTCTATATGAGTGATTTGTAAATATGCAGGTCTGCACTGGATTGGCAGGTTTGATTTTGTTGAATTGGCAGGTCTGATTGTGTTGAATTAGCAAGTCTGATTAGTTAAATTGGTGTGGTAAATCGGACTATACAAATGACTCTACAGTGCTGGTCTTTTCTAATCGAAGGATTTACCGACAGATATATCAGTCGGTAATGTGCACAATACAACATTTTCATGAGTCCATTTCCGAAGGAATTACCGACGGAATCTCCTTCGGTAATCTTTACCGATGAATTTGTGTCTGTCGGTAACCATTACAGACTGACCTTTTACCGATGGATATTTGTCCGTCGAAATTCCGTTGGTAAAACTAAATTACCGACGGATATTGTGCTTTACGGACGAAATGTGTCCATTTTTTTTGTAGTGAGCCACTCATGCTTGGAGTCTCAAGTTTGAGTAAGGTACTCGATCTTTTTTTATGTTTTTCTTGCATTTTCGCGTTGTTCATCCATTTTTCATTGTGTTTCTTTCATTTTCGTGTTGTTTTTGCACTTTTCTTAAGTTTTCTTCAAGTTTCCTTCAAATCAACCAAACATCTATGAGTCTACATGAATTCTATAGATTCAAATTGTAGATCTCCATGATTTTTGGTTCACATTTGTTCTTAAGTTCCATTTATTTTGCCAACAGCGTTTTCTTTGCTTCCTAGTGTTTGTTCTTCATTTTCATTTGATGGTTTCCATTTATTTTCAGTTGTTTTGTCATAGTTATGTTTAATGCTTCATTTGTGCTTCATTTTACATTTTGCATCGTTTAAATTTCCATTTTCTACACTTGCTTGATAAGAACCAAATCCTACATTACACAGAAAACTATGAACACCAAAGTGATGCTTGTGGATGTGTAAGGCATGTTCTCCCTGTTTTTGATCCATTTCACTAGTTGGATTCTTACTTTTGAGTGTTCTAGATGTTCTTCCATGATTAATGCTTGATTCTAGATCATAATCAAGTTCATTATATGAATTTCATAGAACATCGTATGATTTATTCTGAACACATGACTCGACCAAAAATTTTTCTTATTTTTTTCCTCTTAAAGCTAAGAGATAGAAGACAATAACAGAAAAGAATCACTAAAAAATGTTGAGTAAAAAAAATATGAAAAATCTGTGAAGGTGAGGTATCAATCAGCGTTTTCTAGACTGCTAGTTTCTGGAAAATTCATTTTCCGTGCTGTTTTGCGTGCGTTTTGTCATGTTTTTAAGTGCTCTTTGTTGATATAATTCTTGGCTTAGGTGTGTGCTCTATATTGCCTTTAGTTGGCTTACTTTCAAGTGGATTCTTCCCTTCATTTGGCACAGTTGCAATGAGTATTATAAGCTTCATGTTTGAGCACTTCTTTTTCAGATTTTCTCTTTAATTCTAGTGCTATTCTAAGTTCCTTTTGTGTGTGCTAGCCTTTGTTTCTTGCTTTAATTTCTAACTTGTCATTTATTCTTTACTCTTTCAAGTCATGTCTCATCTATATTCACTCTGGTTTAGCATTTCTAATTAGCTTTTCTTGTTTTATTCTTTGCTTCTTTTCAAGTACATTGGCTCTCGAGTTTGGGATTTGATTTGGTGTTTGGTATGAATTTTAGCTTGGTTGTTATTCTAGTGGTAGCATCTTAGGTGGTGGATGTTAAGTAAACTTTTAACGTTGTGCTTGCATTATAATTTCTTCCTCTTCCTCACCTTTGAGAGATTTGATCCTACATCATTTGAAAGTGTGTGTGATAACCATTTTATTTTGGCATAGTTTTCTTGCTTTTCTCTTCACTGTTTTCCAACTACTGGGTGCTGTTTTAGTGCTCTTTGAATGTCCAAATAATTGTGTATGGTGCCTCCAAGTTCCCCAATTGGTGCTCTAAGTTTTAGCCATTAACTAAGGCCTTAACCCTTTAATCAAGCTCTCAGACTGTAGTGTTTTGGTAGCACCATTCAACCTTTATTTTGCTTTGTTTACATTGTAGTTTTGTGCCTTATTTCTCTTCATATTTTGGTCACTCATTTGGTGCAAATTGAAGTATCTTTGTGTGCAAATTTTTTTGGTAAAAATGGCCTTCAAATTGTGAATTCGAAACTTATTTTGGCCATCCTTTTGCATTTATTGTGCTTGCGGGATGCTTCATTTTAGCACCTACTTTGTGTTCCAAATTTTTCTTTCTTTTCCTCATTGTAATTGTGGCCTACTTAGGTGTTTTGGGGAACCACAAGGTGTTCAATCCCATCTCCTAAGAAGAACCTTTCTCACCTATAGTGAAGCATTTTTAGTGGTAAGAGTGTTGAAAGTTTTAAGTGCTTTTTCAACTTGCCTTAGATCGCATAGTTTAGATTAATGTTTTGATGTTGCATAGTGGCTTGATTTGTGAGACCAAAGTTTCTACAATTTTGCCAATTAGGGGTCCGTTTTAGTATTCATCTTTTTGTTAATATTTGTGTTTGTTTGCTTGCTTGTTTGCTTGCTTGCTTCACACACCCACACTTATCCTTTTGCACTCCTGGGCAAAATTGAACAATTTCAAAACTTAATTCTGAGGTCTTTTATTCCATATTTTCAGTGGATTAAAGAAATGAATACAAATGGAAACAGATCAGCCTTCTAGAAGTCATGTTGTCATGCACAAACAAATGGATAAAATTCTGTTTTTCACACATGAGTTAGTCTTTTGAGTTTACAAGATAATCAAATATGAAAGAGAAACACTCAAGTTAAATGTATATTTTCTCACCAAGATTCGCTCAAGTGTTTTGGCTTGTGTTTTCACTCAAAATACCCATGCAAGTAAACA
>Ga0209389_1000791_pt1 | contig 20080 bp, 16 predicted proteins | sample CowpearedBW_FD_187526 | JGI IMG/M metagenome (GOLD analysis project Ga0209389, IMG submission 187526) | Root nodule microbial communities of legume samples collected from California, USA - Cow pea red BW (SPAdes) (version 2) | ecosystem: Host-associated > Plants > Roots > Nodule | place: USA...
GCTCTCAATCCTGCAAACAACTCCAAAATAATTAATCACTCGTTCATGAATCGAGCTCTCGATCCTGCAAACAACTCCAAAATAATTAATCACTCGTTCATGAACCGAGCTCTCAATCCTGCAAACAACTCCAAAATAATTAATCACTCTTAACCCTACAAACAAACTCCAAAATAATTAATCACTCGTTCATGAACCGAGCTCTCAATCCTGCAAACAACTCCAAAATAATTAATCACTCGTTCATGAATCGAGCTCTCAATCATACCCCCTTTAGCTAATCTCTCTTAGCTAATACCTACGCTAATAGAACACAAAACTCTTCTAATCTCAAGCACATAGGCTTGGGACAGAACACGATCACATAGGCTTTTCACACTTCAAGCACATAGGCTTAGAATAGAACACATAGGTCCTTTTAACCTCGAGCGCATAGACTCGGGATAGAACTCAGAGGTTCTTTATGCTTCAAGCACATAGGCTCGGAATAGAACACATAGGTCCTTTATGCTTCAAGCACATAGGCTCGGAATAGAACACATAGGTCCTTTATGCTTCAAGCACATAGGCTTGGAATAGAACACATAGGTCCTTTATGCTTCAAGCACATAGGCTCGGAATAGAACACATAGGTCCTTTATGCTTCAAGCACATAGGCTCGGGATAGAACACATAGGTCCTTTATGCTTCAAGCACATAGGCTCAGAATAGAACACATAGGTCCTTTATGCTTCAAGCACATAGGCTCGGAATAGAACACATAGGTCCTTTATGCTTCAAGCACATAGGCTCGGGATAGAACACATAGGTCCTTTATGCTTTAAGCACATAGGCTCGGGATAGAACACATAGGTCCTTTATGCTTCAAGCACATAGGCTCGGAATAAAACACATAATACTACATAATACTGTATTATTAAAAATTAAAATCAAGAAAAATATCTATACAAAAACAAAACAAAATAATTCAACCAAAATATCAACTAAAGTAAAAACGCAAATTAGCCGCATTCCACATCCGTGGTATCTCCTTTCCCTCTAGTGTCTCTAATTTATAAGCTCTTTCCCCCAATACTTCACGATAAGGCCCAGTCCACTTTGGCGCCAACTTGCTATCCATCTGAATTAACTGTGCCTTCCTTAGTACCAAGTCTTGCGCCTGAAAACCCTGAGGTATTACCTTAGTCTTATGACTTCTTTTGAACCTCCTCTTCATTGCTTCATTAGAAATCTGAGTCAAATCCCTAACTTCATCTATAACATCAAGGTTTGCCCGCAAACCCACTTCAGAAATCTCCTCATCAAACAACCTCACTCTTCCCGTGCTCTCCATAACTTCTATTGGAATCATTGCGTCGGTGCCGTACACCAAAGTAAATGGAGTTTCTCGGGTAGACGTCTGAGGTGTGGTGTGGTATGCCCACAACACTCGGTGTATCTCATTCGGCCATTCTCCCTTTGCTGCCATCAATCTTCGTTTTACGCCCCTCAATATCACCTTATTGGCCACTTCTGCTTGTCCATTCGTCTGAGGATGCTCCACCGAAGAAAAAACCTGTTTAATCCCGACTTCTTCACATAATTGTCTCACCTGTGAGCATGCAAACTGAGTTCCATTGTCTGAAATAATTCGGCGTGGAACACCAAATCGGCATATTATATTCTTCCAGATAAATTATTGCACCCGACTACCCGAGATTACAGCAACTGGCTCAGCCTCAATCCATTTTGTAAAATATTCTACAGCCACAATCAAAAACTTGAATTGTCTCACACCTTTAGGAAACGGACCCAGAATGTCTATTCCCCAAGTGTGAAAAGGCCAAGGTGTATTAATAGAATGTAGCACCTCTGGCGGAGCATGGCTCCAATCGGCATGTTTCTGACATGATTCGCATTTCCTGACATACTCCATACAGTCATTCTTCATGGTGGGCCAAAAGAACCCTCCCCGAACTATTCGCAACATCAATGCTCTCCCCCCAACATGACTCCCGCAAATGCCCTCATGGAGTTCGGCCATGAGCCGAGACGTCTCCCTCCTTTCTACACAAATCATCAAAGGCCTGAAAAATCCGTACCTAAATAAATGACCATCGATCAATGTATATCGGCTTGAATTTTTCTTTATTTTCCGCGCCTCATTAACATCCTCAGGTAATTTGTTGTCTGCAAGATAGCTTTTTAAAGGTGTCATCCAAGATTCTTCAGTCATCAAAATCTCCAAAACCCGATGCTTCTCCCGTATATCTACCCGAGGAGCTACCAACGTTTCTCTTATCACCGACTTATGTTGTTCTGGTTTCGAATAACTAGCCAACTTGGATAACAAATCAGCTCGGCAATTTTGTTCCCTCGGAACATGCACAAATTCAAAGAGAACAAAATTTTTCGCAACAGATTGGACTACTTCTAAATACTTAGCTAACTGTGGATCACGAGCTTGGAATTCTTCGGTCACCTAACCTGCTACTAATGCGGAATCACTTTTGACTAACAGCCTAGTGATACCCATCTCTTTAGCCAAAACAACACCAAACACGAAACTTAATTCGGTTAATATTCTCCCTCGGTGCCTCACCGACCCGATACCAAAATCCACTTGTCCTCTCGGTCTGCAACCGAATCACTCCTCAACCGAATCACTCCTCTAGTCCAGTACACTTATAATAAGTTCTAAAGAATTAATATGAAACATTCTGCCTATAATTCAAAAGAATTAATATGAAACTTCACACTTATAATTCTTTGAATCTTAAGAAATAGTTCTCTAATTCAACAATTGAATTCTTAGTATCATGCTTGAAGATAAGTGAAGAAGTAAATTTGTATGGTTTTCATCTTCAACGGGTATCTTCCCTTCTATAACTTTAACAAAATGAATCTATTATTTTATTTTTCATCAATATACCTATTAAAAAAATTAAGACTAAAAAATAATTTATCAAAATCTAATCAAAAATTAAGACATAATTACTCAAAAAAAATATGATAATCAAGTCATATTTAAGAAATTGTTATAAAAAAATATAATACATAATTTTTTTTATATTCATAAAAAAATAAATATACAAAAAACTCATCATAAGATAAAAAAAAACTAAATATCAAATTATTTTTTTCCTACCAAGAGAAAGAAGAGAGTCACATTTTTATCTTAGGAGAGAGCGAGTGAGAACTAAGAGTGAGGAAAATGAATTTATGTCTAACTTTCTATTTCTTTTTCAAAACAAAAAACGAAAGAAGAGATGCAACGTAATAAATTAATACAATATGTGAAAAACTTAAAATGAGAGAAAAAAAATATCTCAATAAATTTTATTATTTTTTATTATGTTTAATTTTTTATTTTATTATTTATTAATATTAAATATTATATTTTATAAAAATAAATAAAAATCAATCTATTTTTTTTAAATCTTGGGGGTGTAACACCCCATTTAAATAAATACGTTAATTTAAATGAAATGCCACACAGATAGAATATAAGAGACAAATCCCGGAGTATAACACTACTCCGTACAATATCCAAAATTTTTGCTAGAAGAAAACAAGGCACACCACGATACCAGATACAAACAAAATACAAAGTTCAACAGTACTCAAATTGAAGTTTAAAGGACAATCAAATACATGTGTCACAGCCCTATAATAAAACTCAAAGTAGTATAATCTATCCTAGGTGGGCTACGTAGTGGAATCATCCCTTCCCTGTTGACCTTGAGTACCTCTCGCATCTGCTCACATCAATAAATTGATGATCATCGCAAAAGGAAAAGGACCACATACAAAGCAACCAAACAAGTAAAATGGTAAGCTAGAGTATAAAACAGTTTATCATACAAATACATTCTATTTCACAGACCATCACATATATGTCAACCAATCATGTTATGACTTACAACCAATACACTAAGACTCAGACTCGACTCATCCAGATACATATAATCTAGTCGGATTCAGCGGATGCTTGCGCTTGTGATGGATTTTCATGCTCACCTCCGAGCTGCTCACCCCCGAGCTAAGTGTTACAATGTCTCAATCCCCCTACACAAGGTTATTAATGAGTTTCAGGTCTCCTGCTACTCTCACCACAAGAGTCAATCCGCTCTATGTGAGACTAACTGACTCCTTAGAGCGTTAGGATGCAACCTTACCTTGAATCCTTACTAAATTATATAGATGAGGCACCACCATGAACTCCCACTAACAGGGTCATGGAATTACGTCCCGACCAACTAAGGCACCACCATGAGGTCTCACCTAGAGGCTCATGGAATTATGCCCTAACCACATACCAATCATATTCAATCAATCAAGTAATATTTATCATGCATATAAATCTCATGCCAACCTTTATAACCAATCCTCATTCATATTCCATGTTGAATCCATACCAACTCATCCTTCCCAATGCATGAATATAGAAGTGTATTTCATACCAACACCATGCCACTTTAATTACCAACCATCTCATACATGCCACATGCCAATGTCATGTTAAACTTATCAATTACAGACCACAAACCATTCTACTCACACCCATTCGCCCAATTCATGCTTTTAAAAGTAATTGAATCAATCCACAAGTTCAAGTTAAAGTAAGGAATTAAAATTTTGTAGCAATTCTCGCTTAAGCTGGACTGATCTCGCTTAACCTAGACTGGTCTCGCTTAAGCTAGACTGGTCTTGCTTATGCTAGAAATTCTCGCTTAAGCTAGACTGATCTCGCTTAAGCTAAAATCTCTCACTTAAGCTAAACTGATAGATTTTCACTGGTTTCAACATGTAAGAACACAAAATCCCAAACAACAAAAACTAAAGAAAACACAAACACGTTGCATAAAACGTTGACATCATATTTTCATGCTTTAAAAGGGTAAACAAATCAATCATGGGAGCATACAAGTATTTAAACAACTCTGTTGTCAATCTTGCTCAAGCTAAGGAGCTCTCGCTCAGGCGACAGGGGTCTCTCGCTCAAGCGAAAAGCTTTCGCTTAAGCGAGATTGAAAACAGAGAGCACTTTGAGTTCTCGCCCAAGCGAGAGGCCTTCGCTCAGGCGAGCACTTAAAACCAAAGGGGGCAAGTTATTGCCATTCTCACTTAGGCGAGAGCTTCTCGTTTGGGCGAAAAACAACTCACTTAGGCGAGCATATAAGATCTCACCTGCTCTCACGCATGCAAAGCCAAAAAATCCATCCAGAAACAGTACACAAATTATTTTCACACCATTAAAAATACATCAAATCATCAAGAGCACCCAACAGAACCAAAACAAGCACATTATTTATAAAAGCATAAAAAAATCCTAACTTCTCTTACCTGGAAAGAGCTAGCCAAAAGACTCGTATACCCAAACAGTGAGCACCACAGCTTTGGGAACAACTTACTAAGCTGGAAAAAAAACGGTAGAACAGAGGGAAACAAGGTTACCAAGAGGGACCCTTGCTGGAACCAAGACAACAATGCTAGAAAAAAATGGAAGTACGAGATGAGGGATAACTTACGTGAAGAAGGAATGAGTTCGAACTAGCTTGACTATGGTGGTACTGAGCCCTAGCAGAGTTTCTGTGGAGAGGAAAGCTAAGAGTGAGAGCACTGATTTTGGCAAGTGAGTGCAGAATGAAGGAGCTTGACTGCTTTAGGGGCCTTGGCACTAGGATGGCAACGGGGCGGGGTGGGGACGGGTTTCGCTATCCCATACCCATCCCCGCATAAAAAATTCATCCCCATCCCCATACCCAAACCCAACGGGTATCAAACTTTTGTCCCATCCCCATCCCCACCGGGTAACGGGTATAATCTCGTACTCATACCCGTACCTTGTTCTAACTACTTTAATATTAATTTTTATAAAAGAAAAAAAAATTACGGTAAAAAAACATAATATTATCAAATATTCAATATTAGGAGTGTACCGTACCTAGCCGAACTCGACCAAGTAAACAATGTGCACATTGAGACCGCCAAGTACCCAGGCTAGGCGGAGTTAGCCTAACTTGTGCTGGTTTTAACCTAAACTAAATATCTAAGAGGACAACCTGCACCTCATATCACCAACATAAGCCATCTAGGCAAGTAGTCGGTCTGGACCGACTACTCGAGCATATCTGGTAAGGTTAAATCCCAGGCCGAGTACTCCAATAAACTTAGCGAAAATCGAAGCCCCCGCGTTCAATAGGTCTCAAGGGCCTGGGTTAGGGCCCAGGCCCACTCATGGCCCAAACTAAAGCCCAAGTCAAGGCCCAGCCTATGAAATGGTCAAACGTCATTAATGCTCTATAAATACACGTGGACCCCATCATTTAAAGGTACGCATTCATTAATCACTGATTTGACTCTCTGAGAGCTTTGACTTACTTGAGCTTCAGAGACTCTTCTGTAGGTAACCCCTCCTGGGTTCAAGCTGACATGTATCGACTGGGAAGAGGCCAACCAAGGAGATAACGGACTACGTGGTAAGGTGACGTTTGTGCCTAACCTATCTTATTTGTTCTCTGCAGGAACACTATCCTTTCTATCTCTGTACTAGAAATTCTTCGCCTTTGAGACCCTCTTCACAAATGATCTTTAAATTCCCTAGCACAATATGTCAACATATTATTAATAATACCATAAAAAACATATTGTAAATATAATTTTATTTATCGAAGAGGTTTGTACTCACTGAATATAAGGCTTAACTTGAGAGCAGTTAAATATTACATATCGATGTGCTTGAGTTTTCTCCGTGGTTGACAATTCAAAAGTTGAAGAGGCACTAACTACTCTACCAATTGGTGGAAATAGGGTACTCAGTTGTGAACATTCCGAATTAGAATAATCATCCACACGTGAAGGTCTATTAGTTCTTGTCTCCATCCCTTCCATATATTGAGCGTAAAAGGTTAAAACCTCTTTAGCTATGTATCCTTCAACAATAGAACCTTCGGGTTGTGCCGTGTTTCGAACATAGGATTTTAAGTGTCCCAAATACCTATAAATTTTAACACCATAAGGATAAACAAACCTTTCGGGCTTTAAGATGATCCTTTGATTTTGTAGGATCATTAATTGTCCATATGCATGACATCTAGACAAACATTGTCACAAACATTCTACTCAATATGCATGACATCTAGACAATGGTGCAACAAGTTGGTCTCCCAATAAGGAAGGTAAAAAAATATACTTCTCTTTCTCCATTGTGGCGCTCTAACCACTTCAAAATTTTTTGTTCGAGACCTCTTACTTGAATTTGTAGTTTCTAATGGTTTTCCAAATGTAACATTCAAATCCTCAACTTGTTTAAATATTTCTGCCCCTGTCAATGGAATTGATGCATCCCTTCGTTCAGTTCTTCCATTAAAAAGAGACCGATTGAATGTAAATCTGTGATCCTTTTGTAAAAAACGAAAATGTCCCATAAAACTAAATTTGCCCTTATAGCCAAGAAGATTCTGTATCAAAGTTACAAGTAGGGCAAGCAAGACTAGTGTGTGTGTTCCATCATGACAAAGTCCCTAGTCTAGGGAAGTCACTAATTGTCCATATCAAAGCTGCTCGCAATGTAAACATTTCTTTTTTCGAATAGTCATATGTTTGCACTCCATCAAACCATAACTCCTTCAATTCTTTGATCAATGGTTTTAAGTAGACATCAATGTCATTCCCTACCATTTGTTTACTAGGAATTATCATGGAGAGGATAAAGGAGGTTTGCTTCATACACTCCCAAGGAGGACGATTATATGGGATGAGGACCATTGGCCATATACTATGACTTGTACTCATGTTTCCAAAAGGGTTGAAACCATCATTAGCTAAGCCTAATCGTACATTTTGAGGGTCATTTGCAAATTCTGGATGCAATAGATCAAATCTTTTCCAAGCCTCAGAATCTCTAGGATGCCTCATCAATTGATCTAGGTTTTTTTCTGATGCATGCCATGTCATAGAATCAACTGTCTTAGAACACATGAACAACCTTTGCAATCTTGGCTTTAAGGGAAAGTAGCGCAATATCCTTGCATATTGTTTCTTCTTATTATCTTTCCATTTAGACGTCTTGCACCGTTTGCATTCTTCTAAGTCGTCATTATCCTCACCCCAATATAACATGCAGTCTTTTGGGCAAGCTGGTATTTTCACATAATTAAGACCAAGTTTGCTAATAACATTTTTTGCCTTATAGAATGAGCTAGGAAGCTTAGCATGTTAAAAAGCGTTATTTAGCAACTCCAAAATCATCGTCATTGCTTTGTCACTCATTCTACACATACACTTTATATGATACAACCTCAAAATGAATGATAGCTTTGAATACTTTGTACAACCTTCATATAATGGTTGGTTATTTTCCTTCAACAACACATCAAAATCTGTATTCCCTTCATCTTGCACCGTACTAGTTTGCATACCAGCATCTTCAAGTAGTCCCGTCAAAATCATTGACATTATTACGCAAACAGCCGAAGGCATCATTTAACATGTCTTCCATTTGATTTTGAGATTCTAATAAATCTTCAACCACAACGGCACTTCTAATAGTTGTAGTCTCACTTACTTTTCACCATGGAAAAACCATGTTTTGTAGTTTTCAGGGAAGGGTCTACATGTTAAGTGTTCGTGAGCTACATCCCTAGTTTGCCATTTTTTGAATCCACATTTTGAACATGGACACTTAATGACAAGACCATTACCATGTTCAAAAGCAAAATCCAAAAAAAACATTCAACCCATTTGCATATTCAATGGTGTTTTGAGGTTTAGAAATCCATGATTTATCTATTGCCCTGACTACAAAAGAAACAAAAAAAGTAAAAAAAAAAATAATTATTTATCAAGGGAATCATACAAAGATGGGGCGAGGGTGATTAAAAGAAGATTGGGAGGGATAATAGCGCCCCTGACAACCTTCTTTGGCATAAACATGCAAGTAATTTGATATAATATAAATGTTTCAATTTTACATTGGTCATCTTAATGATGAATACTTCGTTTACTTTTTTGGTTAATATTTACTGCAGTGTTTATAAGTTGCTAGTAATTTGATCCTAGTTATTATATACATGTGTTAATTGATTTGTGGAGTCAATGATTTGTCTCCTTTTTAGGGGTAATTCACATGAGCATGCATGTTTACCTATTATTATTACTGTTATCCAAACTTGAATTGAAGTAATAAAAAATTATCACTTTGATAATTATACTATGTCATTGACATCTATACATTCTTGGTGTAAGTTAGCCTACCCAAAGAAGAATTTTGCTAGCTACGATACTTTATGCTTCATAGTGATGCATTTTGAAAACTGTCCCAATTTATTCTTAAATTAAGTCGTTCATTGCTTTAATATGCTATGTACGGAAGTTTAAAATGAATTCTATCAATAATTAGTGTGGTTGATTGGAATGGGTGGGAGTGAAATGAACTAGGGTCTTTGAAAAGTTAGTTCTCTCTTTCCTTCTCGTTATATATATGAATATTTTCTATTAAGAAATTTATGCTAAATATAACTTTTTATTTAAATTTGATTTTTAATTTCTTGATCTTTGAAGATTTTTTATGATATTTCGAAACAATTCACATCTACATTTTCTATTTTTGGGTGGTTTTTCTGATATTCTTATTATCTATAAGGTTTTCTTCTATATGTGAAATGCAAGTCATTCTTATCTTAGTTTCTCTGGTCCAGGTTTATGTTATACTATATGGATGTGAGTTATTGATGAATCCTATTATTAGTTAACATTTAACCATTTAACATAGAAAAAGATTAGGAAACACTAAGTATGTTGATTTCACATTTAGAATCTATCAACTAAGATTAATTAGTAAAACTTACAACATACCGGCAAAATGATACTCATGCACCTTGTAAAAGTTTTTAAAGATAAGAAATAGTAACAATCCACAACTAATTTCAATTATTTTATGCTAACCACACACCCTATAAGAAATGAACAAAATTTCTAACCTTTGCTAATAAAGAAGGATACTGATGTTAGGATTGTCTAGCAAAATTGTAACCAATAATTCAAAAAGCAAAATCAACCTAGCATGAAATACAACAAAACAGTAAAAGAACAACATTCATCAAATACTTTGAAACTTTATAATTAAAAAAACGAGATGTAGATCTTTTATAAATATTGTGGTGTAATTACAATGTAATCATAATTGATAAAATAGAAGAGATTCAGTGTATCTCTTTGTTTCTTTAGTTTTATTATGGTGCATCCTCTCCTTTTGAGGTGATGTTTCATTATTTTGATGTTGATCGCAAGACTATATATCTACAAAATAGTAAAATAATAGCAAACTCTAGAGTTGCAGGACTTCATTCATCTGATTAGGAGTCTAAAGTTTAAAGGAAGCAAATTCTTCTAAGAATTAAAGACATGAGTTCAATAAAGTTGGAACTTGTGGGCAGTAGGTTGACTAATAACCTAAATCTAAGAAATGGATTGACACAATTGGATTGAAATATCTACTGATATACTAGGTTCGTGTTTTTCAAACATCTAATAAGTCATATGATGTTATAGTCACATAATTTTTCCTTGGAATGAAATCCTTTTAAAAATTATGACAATATTTCATACAACTTGTAATCAAAACTACAATTATATATATCATATGCAATAACAGATATACAATTGTTAGTATTTGCCGCTTATAAAATAGTACATAATAATCTAAGGATATTTTCAGTTTGACATAATGATATAAATATTAAATATTGTGCATATATCTAAGCTTTCTCCCACTCATCAGGAAAATTATGGATCTGTCATGGTTCAAAATTTACATGTTTACAATCTTCATTGAATTTGTTCTTTCATTAATGTCAACTACCAAACCCAACTAATATGCTGAAATAATATCTTGCTGTCAATTCAGAAATGTATGGTTATTCATAACCTGAGTACTCACGATCATTATTGACTTCTAAATGACTAAAAGTCAAGAACACATGCTTTTTCTCAATAATTTTATGACAAAAATCCATGTGAAGTCTTGTGATTTTTTCATCACAACCCAACTCTTTCAAAAATAGAAACATATTAATTCGTGAATTCAATATTTTTTCAATAAGCAAAACAACCCATCCCTTTATTCATATGGTAACCACACAAACGATAAGCAAAATGAAAAAAAAAATTCTAACCTTTGCAGGCAAAGTGAGTTGAGAGAGAGGAAGAGTGAAACTGAGTCTGAGTCGACGAACACCTTTGCACACCGTATTTGCCGTTTTATTGGTGGGAATAGTATAAAAACACTTTTGCGAATGTGAGACTAAGTCAAAGAAGCACAAGTGGGTGATGGGTTCAGTGAAAAAGCGAGAGCATCAATGCCAAACTGAGGGGAAAACTTGAAAGCTTCAAAACGTACTCTAAATCAAAGGATGAAAACCCTAAATCAAAAACAAAAATTAACTTACCGATCAATGGAAGATATCCAGATGAAATTTGATTGAACTTGGAAAGGGATAACCATTGGAGAAAGAGAACCCTAACCACAAGTCGAACAGTGGGAAGGGAGAAACGGAACCCGCGAAGTGGAAATGATGTCGAAAAGTTGCTACTCTAATTAAAACACGTAGAGGGAAATAAAAATTTGAGAAGCTAAAGTGTGGGAAGCTAAAATTTATTAAAAGATGTTAGTTTAAAACGCCATATTTTACATAGAAATTGTGGCAGTTTCCCAAGATTAATAAAATGGCGGTTAAAACCGCCATATTTTACATGTAAAATATGGCAGTTCAATAAATGTCATATTATATTGTAAAATGTGGCGGTTTTAAATAATCATCATTTTAAAATTGTCGTAATTTACACTGTTTTTTGTAGTGTAAATGGTTATCTTGTATCGTCTGGTTTCAACATACTATGTTTTTTGTTATAATACTCTAATTTTTTCTAGATGTTTGATTGACTTGTTTTTTGTTGCAATGGATTACTAACTTAAAGAGCTTTAATTTAAATATTGGAGCACAATGTTTGGAGTCTTCAACTGATTGAAATAAATCTCAAAAAGTCACAATAAAGAGTAAATTTTTGCGAAAAATTTACATAGAGGTAATTTTACCTTTTAATTCAATACAATTTTTGTGTATGTCCATTTCAAATTAGTTAAGGCCCATGATTTCTCTTTACTTTAGACAACATAAAAGTAGGATAATTGAGTGGACAACACACAATTTACTTTGTTCTTGTGTGACTGAAGTATACCTTATAAAGTCTCCTAAGATGCTTCAAATGCCAAAACTTCCAAGGGTCTACGTCATTGAACTTTGAAAGTACTCATCCTCGAACGTCACGAACTGGGGAAAGGGGTATGTGCCTGCAAAAGAAACTCTGATTCCCAAGTTAGTCTGATATGTTAGAGAATAAGTGCTAAGGAATACGTAATCAATGTACTTCGTAAAATGTGTCTTTTATACCACTATTCATGCGTCTTACCATTGGGCTTTGATCCAAATCACTAATTACTTGATAATTGGATTAGCGTAATAACCTTAGGTTTAATTATTTTGAATGGTAATGGTCTCGTCTCGATTTGTTGGTGTGGGTCGACTACATATCATCCTAGAGGGTCGACATGTATCAAGTAAGGCCGAGTACCCCATAGGAGCACTTTCACTATGTGGTAGTATTGCAACAACAAAGCATCCTTCACCTGATATTCTCCTATGAAGTGACGAAAAACCAACTTGAAATCGATAATACATATCAACTTTTGTACCCCCTACTTCTTTGGATAAGGTGAAGCTGCCTATGATGGTTTCATACATGACCTGATTGTTAGACATCTTAAAACTAAAGTGGAGTGATTCTTCTATGACCACATCATTTCAACTTTCCAAGACTATGTCAACTGTTGCCCCTTAGGATTGGAAGAGTTTTCCACATATAAGGTCCACCACTCTTCTTTGAAAAGATGATCTCCTTGTATATCAGTGGCAAAGTAGGTCAAACATTAGGCCTTTATTTGCCCTTGTGACACATAATGGATGTTGAATTCTGATAATTCGACGAGCCATGAAGGCATGTGGCCTACAAGGTTTGGTTTTTGTAGAATCTTTTATATGTGGTAATCAACTTTGACGATGATGGAATGACTTTGAAAGTAAGGTTTGGTTCGTCTTGTTGTGGTTACTAAAGATAGTTTGACCTCCTCCACCATTTGGTTTCTTGTTTCTGAGTCCTATAATGTCTAACTTATGAAATATATTGGCTTGTGTTCATTATCAATTTCCTGGACTAGGCTTGCACTAATGGCGTCTGTAGTGGCCTCTTTGTGAACTAACACTAGCTGGGTGGTATCTAGCTTGCATAAAATTAGAGGTGATGTTACCAACTATTTCAACTATTCGAATTTCTCCTGGTATGTGTCATCCTTAACAAAATTTTCCAACTTCTTTGCTAATCTCAGCAAAAATTATAATATTGTCGTTAATCTCCCAATGAGCCATTATTTCTCTTTCATGTTTTTTGGGCTTCTCATCCCGATCACTCTTTTGTATTTCTCTGGGTTGGCTTCAATACCTCTATGCGTCAACATGAATCCAAGAAATGTGTTGTCATCCACTACAAACACACCTTTCTAGGTTTAAATGTAAGTTGTATGCACGCAAGGTTAAGAAGACCTCAAACAAGTCTTGAGAGTATTAGACCGGGGTTGGAGACTCAACGACCATGTTGTCAACATTACTTCTATGTTTTTCAATTAAATGGCTGAATACTCTATCCATCAATCTCTGGTATGTTGCTCCAACATTTTTTAGGCCAAAAGGAATGACCTCATAATAATAGTTGAGCTCTTTTGTGATGAAGGCGATTTTTATGTTATCATCTTCTACCATAGGAATTTGATTATAGCTTGAGTAAACGTCCCAAAACCTCAAAATGTTGTGGCCGACAACATCATCTACTAAATTGTCAATGTTTGGTAAGGGTTATGCGTCCTTGGGGCATACCTTGTTGAAGTTTGGCTTAATTACCATTTTGGTTCACTAATTTGTTGGTTCGGTTCATTTTGGTCCCCTTATTATTTTTTGGTTCAATTTGGTCGTTTAATTCTTTAAAAAGGTTCAATTTGGTCTTTGCCGTTAAGTTGACGTTAACACCATTTTCATACATGCCACGTGTCATTTTGTGGAATTTTTAATTTTTAAATTTTTTTTATTTTAAAAAAATTAAAGTGCCACGTGTCACGTCATGGTTGTGCCACATGTCAACTTGATAAATTTTTTAATTTTAATTTTTTTAATTTAAAAATAAAAAGGTGCCACGTAGTAGGTCACGATTGTGCCACGTGTCAAGTTGACATTTATTGTTTTCAATTTAGTCCCTCTATTTACAATTTTGATTCAATTTAGTCCCCCAATTTTTTAAAATGATTCAATTTTATCCTCTCTAATTTGAGACCAAAATGTTAATTAAGCCTTGAAGTTTATATAGTCTATGCACATGCGCCACTTTCTACTTGCTTTTAGCACAACATTGGCTAGCGATGTTGCGTATCTTGCTTCTTTATTGAATCCAACATTTAACAATTTGTCAACATCAACCTTGGTAGCTTGTTTTCTTTCTTCTCCCATTTTCCTCTTCTTTTACGAAATTCTCTTGACTCCTTTGAAAATAGATAAACAATATTATGTTATTCTGGGATTGACTCTTGGTAGATTAGTCGTTGTCCATGAAAATAAGTCACCATTAGCAATTAGAGCTTGGAAAGAAAGTCTGCCAAGAATTGTGCTTTCATCGGCCATGATTATGGTAAATAAATCCAAAATCGGAAAGTTATACCAACCATGCACTAATCCGGCCAACTAACTAAAGCTTATGCAAAATTTGCTTGATAGGATAATTTGTGTGAACACAAATGCTAAAGTTATGAAAGTAGTCATGTAACCACTGAGTTGAGAAGACTAGTACCAAAACTAGCTTTTCTATAGTATGATACCACTCTTCAACAAGTTGGGGCATTCATCTAGTGAAATAGATTAGATATTACTTGTTGTCGTCCTCCATGACAAGAATCGAATTGACTAGTGAATATGACACAAGTACGTATAGTACCAAGGGCGTATTTGGCCTAGGACAACTTAAGACTAGGACGACAGCCACCTCCTTCTTTAGTTGCTAGAACATGACATTGCATTCGTAATTCTAGTTCTGTGTTTGAACTCCTTTTTATAGCTTGAAGATCAGTTTTTTCTTTCTATCCCAAGCATGGTAAAAATCAAGAGGGTGAGACTAATCTTTCGTGGGGGCTTTGTACTTCTTTTAGGTTGTTAGGACAACTTATAATGAGTATGGCTTCGCACTTGTTTAGGTGCCCTTTATTCCACATTGGGTTATCATGAATCCTACGAACTTTATGCCATCTACACCAAAAAAGCACTTTTTATGTTTACTCTCATGTTATAAAGACGTACCTTATCAAATATGACCTACAGGTGTGGTAGATGGTCATTTGAAATTATAGATTTCATGACCATGTTGTCCATGTAGACCTCCTTTATGCTTCTAATGTGGTCGGCGAACACTTTATCCATAAAGCACTGATAGGTGGCAACTACATTCTTCATGTCGAAAGGCATGACTTTGTAGCAGTAGTTGGCCCCTTTTTTCACGAATGTCATCTTTTCCTCGTCTGATGGATACATTTGAATCTAGTTGTATTTGGAGTATGCATCTTGAATACTTAGTAGTCTATGTTAGGTAGTGGATAAGCTTACTTCGAGCATGCCTTTTTGAGGTTTGTGTAATTGACACACATGCACCATTTGCCACCAGGTTTCTTCACCATGATGACATTGGCAAGCAATGTGGTGTACGTTATTTCTCTAATGAAGTTGACTTTAGGGGTTTGACGGTCTTTTTCATGATGGTGGCTCGAAACTCCTTTCCAAGCTTTCTCTTCCTCTAGGCCACACATTTAGCCTATGAGAGGGTGGATATATGGTGGCCCAAGAATCTGGGATCAATGCCTAGCATGTTAGTGGAAACTAGGGAAATAGGTCTGCATTTTGCTTAAGAACTTACAATCTCTAACCTTGGATGGGTTCATTTATGTCAGTACCGACCTACATGACTTGGGTTGGCTTGGCTCCTAACGGACAAACCATCATGTGTTTGTCAAATGAAGGTTGTTTGTCATCAAAGAGCTTGAGCACGAGGTAGAGGTCCATGGTCTTATTGCTTAGGTTGTCCTCCTTTACTGTGATGTGAAGACACTAATTGGTATAGTGGCACTGTTTATCATTTTGCCATTCAATTTTTAGAGAGGCAGGTTATTCCATGGTTGTTGCAAGGGGCATAATTCCAATGATTGTCGGGCTGGTAGAAGGCGTGCAGGTTGTCTTAACTTTGAGCTCAACATGTAGCAACTCTTTGCTTCTTTGGGATCTGCCTTAACAATGATGATTGTGGAGTGGTCTTTGACTGGGAATTCATGGCCATGTGTAGGGTGGACACAATGGCTCCCAACTTGTTCAATGTCTTTCGGCCTATCAAAATGGTTTATGAAGTGTCCGCCTCCACTAAGGGGTATTCAACCATTACAGTGTGATAAGCTTTAGGCGTACCAAAAGTTGTCAACAGATCAATGTAACTTTTGGTTTGTATATGCTTTCCAAAAGATCCGAGCAATGACTCTTGGTATGGTTAGAACAAGGTGGATGGGACGCCTAGCTTTTGGAAGGTTTGACAAACCAAGACATTGCTTGAGTTGCCGTGATTGATAAGAGTCTTATGCGCACACTAGTTTGCAATTGTTGTTGTGACAGCCACTAAATTACCTTAATCTATGTTGTTGATTCAAAAGTTTTCATTTGAGAAAGTTATGGGAGGTAGGCTTCGAGGTGGATACTGGCTTACTAAGTTAATACTTCTTTGGTATCTCTTTTGAACTCCTCGGGAGCTATCTCTTCCTACAAATCCCTATGGTATCATGTTAATGCTCCCTCGGACATGAGCGCGGTTCCACTGTTTTTTAGCGGAGTGTTGAGGTTGAACGGGCTATTGGGTTTGCCCGTGTTGTTGAGGCTACAGATCAAGATTGAGGATTTGAAGCACCAAGTTTGATTATTTCGCATGTCCCCAACCACAACCGACGAATCCTCCATGTTGACCTCTATGGCCTCAACCTTGACTACTACCACCTTGTTGTATAAACCCCCATAACACACTAGAGTAAATTAGCTCTTCAATGAGGTTATTAATGTACCTACATTCTTTTGTAGTGTGATTCATGCTCTAGTGAAGAGAATTTCTTGGTTGGGTCCGTAGAGGGGTGGGGTGGTCGAGGTTTAGGAAGTTGAACGAGCTCTAAGTTGCATGCCTATTCGACTATCGTGTCCATGCTAGCATTAAGAGGAATGTGTTGGCTATATTGAGTAGTAGCTCGCTCAATACTTTTCCCTTTCTTGACCTTGCCCGAGACTAGTGTTTTGGGCTTCTTTGTCCTTTTTAGCCTACTCTCTTTGATGGTGATGTATTTCACTCCTGCTCTCGAATGTCATCCATCCTGGTTGGATTTTTCTTGAAGAGTGAATCCAAAACAATCAAGGCTGGAGATCACATAATAATGAATGCATCATCAATGATGGAGTAAGGTTCAGGATGCTAATCGTCGTAGTAACAAACCTCTCCATGAAATTCTTAGGGTTTTGTTCTCTCTTTGCTCTACTTACTTCCAAAAGGTCAAAATGGTAGGCCTCACCTTGCAATCCGCTAATTAGGCTTTGAACATGGTGTTAAGCATGTTAAAGGAGTTCATCGTGTTGGGCGGTAACACATAATACCAATCTAAAGCCTAACGTTTAATGTAGTAGGGAATAGTCAACAATACACCTTCTTGTCCCTAGTGTGGATGTGAACTTGGGTCCAATAGGCCTTTATATGTGGTGTCAAATCAATCATGTTGACATACTTGTGGATATTCATGGTGAACCCTCTCAAGATGCCAACTTGGGCTATGTATGGTGTGAAGGGGTGGAAGTCTTCATCATTGGGAGGACATGGTTGCATAGGCATGTCTTGAAAATATATATATGCTAAGGAAAAACCCAAGAAGCCTAATGATCTCCTTCCTAATTTAGGTGCTTATTGGATCCTAAAATGGAATTTGGGGATTCCTTTGGTCTCTCGCACTATGGGGGAGGAGTGCGATTTCCCTTGGAATTGTGCTAGTGTGGTGGATTATGATCTCCTCTAGTACTACGGTCCCTCCTAGGACTATGTTGAAGTTCTCCTCGTCGCTCAAGTGAGCAACTGATGCCTTGTGATTTTCGTGTGTAAGACCCGAGAAAGTTAAATACATAAATAAATATTTATTTAATAAATATGGGGGAAGGTATAAATTAATTAATGCGGAGAGTTATGACAAAGGAGAAATGGTAGCCCAAGTGGTTGAGTATGTGGAGTGGTGTTGAGAGGATGTGGGTTCAAATCCTATGTACGCCATTAATGTCAACCCACAAGTCTACTCAAACCCTAATCCCATAGTTGAATGAGCCTAGATTTCCTTATTAAAAGTCAATTCCTTGAATCCCTAAATAAGCAAACCCGCTTTACAAACTAGGGTTTAAGACAACTAATGGGTCAAGCTCTATTCCTAGATACAAGTTCCATTAGGTATCTCCATTCCAATACGTAATGACCCAAATATCATGCAATGAATGGTTAAAAGAAAGCAAGCAATAACTAAAGAAACAAAGATACTAACAATTAATGGAAGAAGCATATAAATTTAGTGGCAACATCTAACCCTAACAAAATAGGTTTAACACTTCATTGTCATCGAGAGCACAAGCTTACAAAATGAAGGTGGAAGAGGGAAGAGATACAAAGAGGAAGAAGGGATAGTTCCCACTAGCCCTACCAGACCTCCAAGGCTCCAAAACGTGTTGCTCGAGCTCCAAAACGTCCAAGATGATTTTCCCCTCACGAAAATAGAAGAAAAAGGGCCAACTTGCCACATCACAAAAAGTGGTGCTTGGTAGAAGCCTTTCACCACCAAGCACGACCTCTAAAAACAAGGTTCGAAAATATGCATGTAACGCCCGACAGTCTCCTGGTGTCGACAGGCGGTGAGCCACCGGAATGGCTGGCACCTGGCGCTTGTTATGGCTTGTCAGGCGCTAAGTCCCTGGAACCATGGTGTCGCTTGGCTTTGGCCTTATGTTTCTTCCATATTTTAGTGTTTTTGGATTTCTTCTTGCTACTCATTATCACTCACTTGTTTGGGTTTTTGGAACAAAGCTTCTGATCTACAAAAAGAAAAAAATGGTGATTAATGATAAAATTATATCAATGTAACCCAAAATGTATTTATTTACAAATGTAGGGTAAAAGTTAGGATTAAGTAGGTTAAAAGTTATGGAAGAGATGATTTTGCTAATAAAATGTAACTTAAATAATGGTAAAAATTAACATTATCACTTGGTAATTGTGTGGTTGGGAGTTCGAACCTTGGTTAGCGCTAAGTAATCTTTCTTTTACGCTTGAATTATTTTGATATGTTGGTAAGTGATCGAAAACCCTAGCCGTGCTTAGGGGAAGTAGAGGAGCAACAATTATGGAGTTGGAAGTACACACAAAACCTCCATGTTAATGCAAAATTGAATGACAATTAATCATTTCGCGTTTTTATTAATTTTAATATTTTTATGGCTGAAAAATGATTTAATAGGTTAATTAGTTAGGAATTAAAGGGGAAATTCGTGTAGCTCATAGGGCAGAATTTTTAGAACACCAAAAGGGGGCAAAATTTTTAGAACACCAAAAGGGGACCTAAGAGGTGCATAGACGACTAGAAAGGGTTCCAGGTGATAAAGACAAAGGCTAGAGTAATTCCTGAACAAAGAAAATCACTAGAATTGGTCTAAGAGTAGGAAATTCCAAGTAAGGGGAGCTACTTCTAGTTTTGTAAATTATTTGTCTTTTAGAGTTATCTCATGTATCATGGTGGTTTTGATTTTTGTTTTATTCTAGAAGTATGGTGATTCATTGGGCATACAGTGTTTTTTATTTTATATGGTATGAAAGAAAAACTATTTTTTTTTGGGATCAAAATTGGTGA
>Ga0209389_1000795_pt1 | contig 20040 bp, 12 predicted proteins | sample CowpearedBW_FD_187526 | JGI IMG/M metagenome (GOLD analysis project Ga0209389, IMG submission 187526) | Root nodule microbial communities of legume samples collected from California, USA - Cow pea red BW (SPAdes) (version 2) | ecosystem: Host-associated > Plants > Roots > Nodule | place: USA...
AAAAAGGGTATCGAATTAAAAAAAAAAAAAGAAGCCCATATGGCCTCGGGTGCAACAAAAACCGAGGCCAAAAGGTGGGCTCTATGGCCTCGGGTTTGTCTGAACCGAGGCAGAAGGGCACTCTATGGCTTCGGTTCTTAACCGAGGCCAAAAGCTGTGCTCTTTTGGCCTCGCCCCAATATGCTTCGGTTCCCGAACCGGTGCAGAATATGATAAACAACCGCTACCAAAGGCCCTTCCTGCACTGGTGCACAAGCAATACAATCTTTTATAAAATTCATCTTAATGTTAATATACTTCATTATTTCATGATAAACTTAGTTTTTTTTATGACAATATGAAAGATTGTTATTGCCATCGTAGACAATGAAAGCATTGTCTTGCACCCTTTGCTCTCCAACTAGAGCAGGTAACCATATAAGGGTTTTCTTTATTGCTTTAGTAATGATAATGTACTCTCCTGAAATGGTTGACAATGACACTACCTTTGTAGATAGCTTAAAAATAACACATGCAATAAACACATAACTTGGGAGAGATTTTGTAGTCTCCAACTACCTATTGTAGTCCAAATCAACAAATTATTATATCAAAGCGTTTCTAGCATATCATCTAGTTACACCATAAATTAAAAATCTACTAAGTCATCTCTTCAGGCATTGAAGAATCCATTAAAGAGCTTGCTAGTGAATTTGTCCAGGATTTGATGTGAACCTACTAACAATGTTCACAATTTAGGCTATGTATTACCTACATCAAAGAACTAACAATGTTCACAATTTAGGCTATGTAAGGGTGAATGCAAAAGATTACCTACATCAAAGAACTAACAATGTTTGCATATGGAATTACATCCATATAGTTTTACTCTTCCATTGTCTTATGAGATTGTGCAACACTTAGCTTGCAATGCAAAGAAAAAGGTGTGGAAACAAGTTTCAAGTTTGTGATTCCAAACTATTCAAGGATTTTTATAAGGTAGGTCTCCTGAGACACATATAGATGCTTCAAGTCATAGACACATATAGATGCTTCAAGTCATGTTGTCTAATGATTCATGTTATAAAACCTTAGTTGTAGACATTAAGGAGAATGTATTAAGCTCTGCATATCCATATTGTTGCAAGTGACATCAATTGTCTCTTGATGGCGGTCAAGTGGGACGAGTCACACTAAAATTGTGGCATTTGGGCTACTACATTCTTAGGTAGAAATAGTTGCATCCTGATTATCAAATATAGTTTTTGTCCTGACGATAAGTGCTAGATAAAGCTAGGTTACGAGTTCGATTCCCAATAAGGTAATTATTGAGGGAGAGATAATTGTAGTCACAATCGAATCATGGTGCTTTGACCGATACACTCTTAATATCCTGACTATCAACTACAGCTTTTGGTCTAATGGTAAGCGCTTGATCCAACACATACCTCTCCAAAACACTAATCATTATTGTAGTACTATTTTTGCAATGTTGTGACTATGGTTAACTCATTATCTTCATCAAAAGCGTCATATTTATGTTCTACCATATTTGTCTTCTCACTAGCACCGCTACACAAACACACATTCACATTTTAAAACTTTTGGCTTAAAAGTCATTTTAGTTTTATTGAAGAAGACATCTTTACAGATGATACACCTATTTAATCCCGACTCAAGACAACATGGATAATATGATTTCACACCTATTGGATATCCTAGAAACACTCATTTAACAAGTCTTTCTAGTTTTCCCTGTCTTATGTGAGAATTAGTAAATATAACTAAAAATTCTTAGGTTTTTAGGGTTGCAACATGCTCTAATCGAATTTACTTAGGAGTCTTAATATCAAGTTCAATTGAAGGATATTTATTGATCAAGTAAGCAACAATAAAAATATCTTCAACTCAAACCTTTGAAATTCTATCACTATACAACATCATCTCAATCATTCCATAATAATTATATTTTGATAAAAACATATGGCTTAGTTCAAGAGATGGAGGATTGAACTTTGTTAACAATTTATTTTATTTGAATGAATTTTCATAAAGAATCTTTAGTATTGGGTTCAATCATTCAGTCAACTAATATTGTTTTTAGTTGACTAATGAACTTGATCATTTGAATATCATAACAAATTGAATTTTACAGAAATACCATATTACCTATTTATTAAAGTTATTGATTGTTGGAATTAAACTGAATTCTTAAACTAAAACTTGAGTTACTTCTTAGAACAAATTGAACTCAATTACGCTTAGTATTGTTATATGCAATTTCAAAGAAACCATGAAGAATAAAGAACAAGATTTACACTAGTTAACTCTTTCGAGCTACATCCAATCTACTTTGTGTTAAAACAGATTTGTCTAAAATATCTTAACCAAGAAGGGGATTTGAATTGGTTATTGAGTCTTTCACTTTAGTTAAATTTAATCTTGATAGTTTCTTTAACCCTTATGAGCCAATTAACCAATTTTACCGTTCCGTGTTAATGGACTGTGTAAAGCAATCAAGGAAGTTGTGAAACGAAGAGAGAAACCAAGAACACAACAGTTTATACTGGTTCGATTCAAGATGAATCTACGTCCAGTCTTCTCCTAAGTAAACCCACTTAGGATGATTCCACTAACTCAATAGAGATCCAAGAATTACAAGAGCATCTATATAATTCAAGACCCTAAAGACTAAGGAGCTTGATCTACAAATCAAGAACTCCCCCTAGGTGCAATGCATCCACACAATTGCACCTAGACCTTCACTTCACACAGTGAATCAACTATGAACAGAAATACAATAAGAAAGAACCAAGAAACGAATACACCTAGTAGTTGTGCAGATTTGTCACTTCACTCCTAGATCCAAGCTTGACCCATCAAGGTTGAATTCACCATCAATATTCTTGAATCTTTACTTGAATGATCTCTCAAGAATGCTTAGGAACTCTGTAAATCTCAGAGGGCAATTTCTCAGAATGTTTCTCAGGAATTCTGTCCTTTTTCTCACTCTTAAAACTGATTTCAGAAACTGGTTTTATACAGAGTTCTCTGCAGTCATTAGTGGATTAGAAATTTACCTAATAGATTATCGTGAGTGTGTTTTCACTGCATTAGTGCAGTACCCCCAACTAATCTATTAGTTAAGTAGCTAATCGATTTACTAATGCACATGCAAGAGTTTGATGGTTAATAGAACTCAATGCAAGCTTGTTTTACATATGATATTTTTGCTCTAACACCCTAATGCACAAGCTAACAAAGCAAGACTAATTCTAAACTAGTAATTCACATGATGTGTAGACTTGGACATCATCAAAACCATCTTCATATGAGTTGAAGTAGCTCCCCCTTTCAACACTTTGCAACTTGAGCAAAGTGTTCCACTAATTTAGAATATTACAATGTTTCTTACCAAACAAAATCAAATATTACAAACACATTTATTGAACACTAGAAGAAGACTACCCAAATACGCAAAACCCTATTGCTTACACAAAGAAACTTTCCAGATTTATCAAGAACTAACAAGACATATTATGAACAACAAAACCTAATAATAGGTACACCAATCCTATTACATTATGTGTTTTATGGCTTTCAAAATTTTTAGAAACTTGTTCAAGATATTCTCATGAACTTGTTTGTTTTTTATATTTTCAATAACACAACACGAAATCAACTCTAAGAATAAGTGTTAAAACAATATTTCCAAAATCTATATTTTCATTAGGCATTAATTGTTTTTTTTAGATATATCCTCTAATATATTCAATCGATTAAGTATAACAAATAATCGATTGATTTCACTTAATTAATGAAATCAGTTGATTAGCAATTATTTTGATCGATTAAATTGTTCATAGTATATATTCTTGAGAAAAAGATATTTTAATCTGTTAAAACATCACTTTAACTTGTTAAAACATCACTTTAACAAACTACATTATCAACCTGAAATCAAACTTTGATAAACAAGATATTTAAACAAATTAAAACTATAGCTAATCAATTCAAATATTCTTGTAAAACATTTTAAAAGATTTGATTACACTTTGAGCTCATTAAAATGTACTTAACTATCAATTATGTTTTAAAAACAATCTATCACAAATTTAGAACCTCACAGACTAATGCATTGAAACTACTAAATTGAGCATTTCTTGCTTAGTTGACTTAACCTTGTATACATTATTATAGTCTTGCATAAAATAGTCTTCAAAACAAAAAAAAAACATTGATCTACATAATATGACACCATGCAAAGCATACAAATAACTTTTACTTATACCTTTCATCACTATTATGGATCCCTTCACCACCTTTATCATTCCATGCTCACCATTAAACATACGTCCTTTCTTTTTAAGCTCACTAATGGATATAAAATTGTGCTTTAATTTAGGTACAAACCTAACTTCATTAAGAACTCTCTCGATTATAGTGTGTAGATAGAACTCAATGGTTTCAACTCTAATGATCTTATAACACTTATTATCACCAAGGAGAATTAAAGCTCATTCAAGTGTTGTAAACTCCTAGAACGATATAGATAAATATGTTTCATTTTGTATGAGAAAATAGAATCCATAATCCACTCACAGTAATCAATACTATTTGACACCATAAGGGCTTTGGCAATTCAAATAAACATCTTCCACCATAGTTGTCTCATTAAACGAAGATGACCCACCAAAACAAGATGGTCTACTAGATTATACGCTGTCAAGGTTGTTAGTTGATAAGTCTTACTTTTGTGATTTTTTTTTCTAAACCATTTGTCTTTTTAGGATTGTTCTAGTGTTTAATTCTTAATTTTTATAGTAGATTTAGTTTAAAGGGTTATTTTTATGATTTTTTTTTATAAATGTGTGAGAATTATCTATTGTTAGACCATTTTTAGTTTAGTTTATTTTTTAGTTAGACAAATTCTAGTAGTATGGAATAGTTTGTCTACTTTTCATTTCAAATTTATTTTGCAATTTAAACCTTAGAATTAGTTTCTGATTTCATTTTAGAATTTTGCATTCCGTTGTTATACAATTTTTAGTTTCACTAGTTTAGCCTTGTTACTTTTAAATAAGTTTGTAGTTGATATTAGAATAGGTTGATAATTTGTTTTCATAGTAAATATAGATTATATACTTGGTTCTTAAGTAGATTTTATCTTACAATTCCATTTGATTTCATTTTAGTTACTTGGATATCTTTTTAATTGTGCAACCTAGTACTATAACTTAGTAATATGTTGGTCAAATGCAAATCATTTAAACAAGATTAATTCATTAGAGGTGCTTGATGAATGAAGATACTAATTGAAGAAGTTAGCAATTGAGCTTGTCACTTTGGTAATCTGAATTAATCTCTCCACACAATTGTGGAAGTGCTAAAAGGTTTGTTGCACATTGAAAAGAGACCTACACCAGAGGAGCAGACCCAGAATTGGCTGAAGCAATTCATATAAAAGCACAACTACAACTTACGTGCGTGTGATGCCATGGTAGAACTTACTTGTACCTCGTTGGATTTGAACATGTGATGTGTAACCTGTAGTTGCTAGCATGCTAACTTGTAACAACCAATTGAGAATTCCAAGGGGCAGATTAGATGAGTTGGTTGGCCTCTATCGACTAGTGACAATTGTTGGGAGCTGACCTAGAGACCTACCACCTAAATAAGCTAGAACAAAAATGCATTGGTGTAAATGGTTGCAATGAAGATCACTTGATGTTGCCATTAGATTGACCTCTTCTAGGAGGTGTTTTAGCAGTTATAAGTTGCTTATAAAGTCCAGATTCGAGAACAATCACACCAACAAGTATATTGGTTTGATTATAGTACCAAGTGTCATATCTGTAGGGATTTGATCAACTTCTTATAAAAAACTCATGATATATTTATGATTTGGGAAAGATAAATGTTTGGTTTAAAGTAGCAATGACCCATAACTTAAAATCATGATAAAAATGTGAGATGGACAAAATAAAGAGTGTTGGAATTAGATTTCACTATCCTATTTTTATGCACAGTTATTGTTCAATTGATTTATCAATAACCATTCATTGTTCCTAGAATTTCATTAGTTTCATTCATTGAGCCTTTGGATTGATCGTTTTGTCTTCCTCATTCTCACACCTTTTATGTAGAGGTCTTTCATCCAGATTGGGATCAATTTTCTCCCACTTCGAAGAGCAACAACATCCATTGAACCAGTTTTTTCTATTAGGCATTTCCATTTCTGCCTATCCTCAAAACCTGCTCTCAATGGGGGTATGTACTTTACTGCTTTCATAGTATCCCCTCGTTGCCTTCCCTCGTGTCCACCTTTCTTTCTTGTCTCAATGCCTTGTCGCGACTCCCCTTTTTCTACTTGTAACCTGTAATTTTTTCTCTATTGCCTTGTTATCAAAAATCGCCTCCATGCATTGTCTTTCTAAATTCCTTCTACCTCTGCTAAAGCCTCCATCAATTTCCCAATCTTTATGTTATAATTGGTTTCAACTTCATCACAACTCTGAGCTACATCTTTCATCTCTCCATATGTATATGCATTTTAAACTATCCTTGAGATTAATTGCTTTGCTTCCTCTAGGTCTTATCCATAAACGCCCATCCACTTGAGACATTTATCAACAACCTATTTTTTTGATTTAAGTTCTCATAAAATCGTTGTATCAACATTTTTTCTGTGAGTTGATGGTCAGGACAACTTTGACATTTCTAGACAAATTGTTCCTAATAGTCACCTAAGCTCTTTGCAATTCTGTATCATACTAAAATCTCTCTCCACACACCTGCAATCTTGCTGGCTAGGAAGAATTTCTACAGGAACCTTCTCTTCACATCCTCTCAATCGGTAATAGGCTTGGTTTGTCTAAATAATAAGTGCCTAGCTTCACCAGCTAGGGACAAGGGAAATACCCTCAACTTAACAACGCCTTCAAACACATTTGTTGGCTTCATGAGCATGCATATCAATGTGAATTGACGTAAGTGATCATAAGGGTTTTCATTAATCCTTCCCTAGAATTGTGGAAATTATTTTAGAAATGTAGTTCTCAACTCAAAAGCACTTTCCACTCTCATTACAATATCAACCAAGCCATAAATTGTTGTTCACCACAATTGTTGGCCAGTTCCCCAAGTGTTTGTTCTCTTTCGATACCTATGCTAAAGAAAACAATGACACAACCATAAATTATAATTCACAAAATAATTCACAAAATCAATCAAATCTTGCCTATCCCCAACAACGACTACATTTGATAAACCTCTTATTGCATATAGATTCAATCAAACTCGATTTCCTCACTAATACTACTTAGTATAGCAAAATGTTCAACCAAGGATCAATCCAAAGGATAGGCAAGGGAAAATGAGTGATTTAGTGAACTTATCTTGTGGAAATGAGGAAATAAAAAAATATTCAAACCAAAGCTGAAACAAAATTAATATACTATGCAAAATGCAAAAATGCAACGGTTTGATGTAGTATTTTAATGAAGCAATTCATTTTTTTTGAAGAATTTAGATTTCTTAGTAATGAAATGCTTTGTTTGGATAGAGAAATTAAAAAGCATTTAAAATGTAAGTATTTTTTGAATTATTTCAATTACCTAAATTAGTAGAAATTAAAATACCCTTAAAATAAGGGAATTTGAAATTCTTCTCACTCAACCTCAAAGTCTGAATTCTTAAGTAGAGTTCTAAATTTTGCCTAGTCCACAGGTAGGCTTGATGAGCCAGACGAGTTGGGTGGGATTAACAACTCGAACGGATTGTGCTAGCCCAACGACACAAATGGGTCGGGCTGGCTTGACAACGCACTTGGGCCAGGAGGGCCTAACGAACCAAACGTACTGGGTTGATCTGATGACACAAACAAATCAGGCGGACCCGATGAACCAAACGGGTATGATGACCCAAACAAGTCGGGCGGGCTTGATGACCTAACCGTTTCGGGTAGGCCCAACGACTTTTAAGGGCCCGACCAGACCGACAACCTGTACGGGTTCGACCGGTCTGTCGACCTAGATAGACTTGAGGACCCAAATAGGCTCGACGACCTAAATAGACCCGACCAGCCCGACGACCCAGGTAGTACCAACTGGCCCGATGACTTAGTCGGGTCAGATCGGCCCAACAACACAAACTAGTCGAGTGGGCCCGATGACCTAGTGAGGCCAAGCTGGGCAAATGACCTAGACGGGTCGAGTCGGGTCGTGTTGACAAGCTTGACGGGCACAATCGGCCTGTATGGGTTGGTCAGGCTTATCTAGATCGTTAGGCCTGCCCAATCATCTATTTGGATTTCCTGGTTGGTTCGGCCCGTCCTGGTCGTCGAATCGGACCAACACGACTAAGTAGTAGGTTCGTCTCGACCCATCTGGGTCGTCGAGCCTATTTCCAAATTTATCATGAACTCAACATAATTAAGCCTAAAAGAAATATTGTTCAAATGAAATTTTATTTCTCAAGAAATTCAAATGTTTATCCAAACAAGAAACTTAAATGTAAGGTATTTTAATTTCTTAATCCAAACAATTTATTTTGAAAATGAAGGGAATTTAATTGCAAATAATTGAAATACAATGCATTTCAATTTCTCAACATTGTTGAAATGCTTCATCCAAACACAAGGTAAGTGAATTAAGATGCACTTAAGGTGTTTGATGAAAAGTTACACCTAGCTATGTATGCCAATGTAATATGCAATACAATGCTCATAAATTCAAACCAAATGTGCAGAATGCTGCTAACAACTAAATGAAACCTAAATGAACTACTGAAATTGAATCCATACTCAAATACAGAAATCAACAATCTGAAATTTTCCTGAGAGCACCTCATGCGCATAGACACAGGGCAATGTTTGAATTCAATTTCTAGTGCATGAATCAAAGATGTATTGATGCAGAATGTATAGGAATATCTTTATTGAACATAGCAACAAGAATCACGAAAAAATGTTAAGCATAACTCAAGACCCTAAATGATGAACCCTTATTAACGATTTTAACGAACTTATGAACAATCATGGAATTCAATGCAATGAATGGTGAATTGGATTCAGGAACGATGCAGAAACATTGCGTATAGTATAATGACTAAGATACAAACATGAAACAAACACAAACAACACTGAATCAAAGAGTTCAAAATCGAAATGCAAATGGAACAATAGCGCGAAAGCACGAATTTGAAGAAAGTGATTCAAGGTGCTTGGTTTGTGCATAATTGATCATAAATCGAAAGACATTCGATATCTAGGTAGATGACCATGCATCTCTAAAATTCAAGAAGAGTTCATCCGAATTTTAGTGTTGATATCGCTTAAGATTTGCACTATTGAATCATAAACATAAATCAGCCAAAGAAATGGAACTTCATAACAAATGAATGGTGGAATTGAAAAGAATTCATGAATCTATTGAGTAGAAACGTCTTACAACCAAAATGTACGGTGGAATTGAACCAAGTCCTTGTGGAATAGCTCCACAAATCAACAAAATAGTGGCAAAAATTATGCAGAAATAGTGCAGAAAATGTAGCAGATGTGGTTTTATGGTGGTGAGTGGAGTGCTTGAGAGATAATGGAGGAAGTTTCTATGATGTAGATGGTGAATTATGGTGTGATTGTGTTTGAACCATGAACTGGCACCAATGTTAACAAAATTCAGAAGTTGTTGCTACTTTTACAAGTTGCTACAACTAATTAACTACCACTATATGACTACACTACTTAGGTGGCAAGTTTCCCAATGATTGGCACAACTTGCTTAAGGTCATTTGCGTGTATTTGGTGTTGTTTCAATATCGACATGACTTGCCACAATGGGTGAATGAATCCAGTTGGCTCATAGCCACTCCAAATCCATTCACCCAATGACCTTCCACATGTTAACTTTGCATGGTTTGGACTCCAATTCATCTCTCCATCTCAATAATAACTTTCCTCATTCAAATTCCTTCTAAAAACTTCAATTTTTATCACTAGCTATGCTACAACTAAGAAAACAAGTTAGAAGACACCAAATCAAAATATGTTATATCTACAACTCACTTAAAAGAACTAAACATGCAAAAATGAGAATTAAGAGTGTTATGCATCTATGGATAACTTTTCAGCCATCTTAGGATAAAAACAAGTGTATTTTAATTTCCTAAAGCTTTCCCAAAAGGTGCCATCTCATTTGGAATTGAAAATAAAATAGTTAACTTTTAGTCAAACTTTGGTCAACATTTGCACCAAAAGTCAACTCTGTCACTTGTGATCAATTTGCCTGGATCAACTTGCTCCCATGGTTTCCGATTTGGATATTTGCATCCTTCCTTCATCTTCATATTTACATAGAACTCAAAAACCTCAAATGTGGATGTTAAGCACAACAAAACTTATTCAAAAACTCTTAAAACTAGACTAAGACTAGGTTAATTCTACTTCTAAGCTTTCCAAGCTAAACTAAGACTAGACTCAAAGGATACTACCTTTTTATGAACCTATTTCATGCACTGAATTAAGACTAAATATTGGTACTCCAAATGACTATGCTAAAGAATTCACTAAAAACACCTAATTACACCTTTGGTAATTACTGATGAATATATCATTTGGTAATTATCGACGAACACATAGGTAATTACCGACGAACACATTCTTTTGTAATTATCGACGGATATATCTGGTGGTAATGTTCCATACATGGTACATGATATTAGCAACGAATTTATAAAGCGATATGTGTATAAAAGTGTCATGAAACATGTGATGGCTTTTTTGGAATTGGGTGAATGAGAGTTTGAACCTTGGTTAAAGCAAAATAGCTCTTTATACGTTTAAAGCATTTTTGCTACGTTGGTAAGTGATCAGAAACCCTAGACGTCCTTGAGGACTAGAGGTGTAGCAGTTATGGAGCTGAAAGGATACAAAAAACCTCCAAGTTAATGGAAATGATGGCAATTAAACTATTAATTTCGTTTTTATTATTTAATTAATTTTAGGCTAGAAATTAAGGAGAGAGAGGGGTGTTAGTGAGGAAAGAGGAGACATTTTGGTGTGGCAGCTTAAAGGCATTTTCAGAGCACTAAGTTTGGGTCTAAGGGAGAGTAAGACCCTAGGAAGAGTGTTGCAACGGCTAGAGGTCAAGAGTGGATCAATTTGGACCAAGAAGGAACATTAGGGGTGCATTGGAACAAAAATTCTAGGTAAGGGGAGTTGCTCATTTGTGTGTAGTTTATAGAGTATGTGTTTTTCGTCTATATATTGAAATTGTCCATCTCTTCCATTCGTAACTTCTCTGCCTAGAAACCGCTTGGCGGCATTCATGAACCGCCAAGCGACACATTCATTATGTGCCTATTTTTATGCATTTGGCTGTGAACTGCTTGGCGGTAGTTACGAACTGCCAGGTGACGTGAACTAGGTTATCTAGTTTTGTAATTTTGTTGATTCCAATGGCATGTTTTGGTTTTCTGAGAATTTATGTAATATCAATGAAGGTGTGCGTTTATAAATTGCGTGAATTGCCTCTGTTGAAGATACTTTGATAAGTGAATGTTGCATAAAGATTGGGGATGTGCAATGGGAATGTGGGATGAGTTGAAGTATGATGTTGAGATGACAAAATTTTGTGATAATATGTGCAATTGTGTTGCAATTAATTTTATGTGGAATTAGATGCACGATTGACTACTGGTATGTGAAAGTGGAAGAAGGGAATGGGTTTGGGGAAAATTGGGATTCTCGCAGGTGCAAGAGAACCTAGTTTCTTTCCTAGAACTAATACAAAACCTGGTGAGACATAGCTTGCCACCAGACAACAACCAATAACCATCAGTTTTATGGTTGGCTGAGTGGGGCACGAGTTGGGGAATTATGTGGGGTTTTGTTAGGGTTAATTTTGACTCATGAATATGGTATGATGGTAAAAATATGCAAAAGTATACGGTTGAGTGATTTAAATGCATGAATCATGGACATGAATGAAGGTGCTAAACTTGAATGATTGAAATAATGGGAATGAAGAATATGTATCCGGTGTTGTTGAATTAGAACATGTTCTATGCATGAGTTAAAAGCATTATTTGGTTTGGCCCTTAAAGTATACTACGAATATGATGGATTCTTGATAAAGTTTAAGTGATGGCATAATCTTAACTTGTGAATTAATTATGCATAGGATGTATTGTAGTGTGATTAAATCATGTTAGTATAATTGGATAGGCATTTTTGGGGTTCTAAATTGCGTGTGGGGTGATTAGGTTCACTAGAACCTGTTATAAAGTGCCAAAATCCAGTAACTTCATGTTACTCGTGTGGCGCCTCGCAGCACGGGGCACACCACTAGGCCATAATAGGAACCAAGAAGTCTTGGAACACGGGTGGCACCAGGCGACACCTTTGAATCACTAGGTGAAGTGAAACCAATAACCTGACGCCTAGTAGGACAGATTGAGCCGCTAGGCGGTCGTGGAAAACAAGTGGTCTAGACCAATTCTAATGGGTTGACGCCTAGCGGTGCTGAAGGATCGATTAGGTAGTCTGCAACTTGATTTTTCCTAGCGACACAGTTGTTGCACCAAGCGATGTTCCAGGTTCAAGTGGCTGTCTTCAGTATTTGCACACGACTAGTGGCAATGGCCTTTGGTATAGGATATGTTGAGACCATTTTACAAGCGGGAGGTTCGTAATAGAGAATGAACACATGGTGATTACAAGCGGGAGGTCATTGATGGATGGAATCTTGTGTGAGAATACGAGCGGGTGATTCGTATTGGCTAGCTCCACTTGATTGTTGCGAGTGCGAGGTTCGTAACGAGATGGTTCCACGAGTGTTAAACTACGAGCGGGAGGTTCGTAGAGGTTGGACCACAAGTGGCAGGTTCGTGGAACCATGTGATATCCTTAAGGCCATGGAGAAGTTGTGTAAAAATATTGAGGGAGAGGGTAGGAGACCTTGTTTCCTAATGCATAATGAGAAAGGCTTTAAGAAGGGGTAAATGGTTATGTTAGTGTGTTTGGGTAAGGGTTTATGATATGATATATTATGTGTGTTTATTTTCATTGAGCTCATATTTTCTGTTTGTGTTTAGCGATGATCGTGTGGCTTATCACACGAGAGCAGATGTTATTTAAAATGATGTTGGTGATGCTTAGAGACGGAGTGAGGGCTAGCTATTGGGATTTTATTTAAAGACTTGTTTTGGTTATTTTGTGATTTTAATTAAGTTGGTTGTGAATTTGGAATTTGTAACGATTTACATTCTACATTTTGATTTTGGCGCATTGAACGAATTTTAAATATTTCACATTTTCATATTAATGATATCGTTTGAATTGAAGTGAATTTAATTATTTTATTAAATTAAGTAATATCCGCCTAAGGTTTTACACAATCGCCATCAAATTTATTTGTTGGTTTAATACCGTTTTCCTCAATAGGATCATACATGTCTCTACAAAATAACAAAGCTTCCATGCGATATTTCCATATTGAATACTTTGTAGAATCCAAATTAATCATGGTTCATGCACCATCATTATCTACCATTTTCAGAGAACAAACCAAAACCCCTAATTGAAGCTCTGATACCAATTGTTGGTAAGAGCTCAAAATTATCAAATAAACAAGCAGAAACAAAACCCATATCAAATCTTCCCTAAATAAATAATATGCAAAATAATAAAATGCATAAAACAGATAAGAGAGGAACCAGTAGACACCAAAACTTTTAACATGGAAAAACCTCAATATTGAAGAAAAAACCAAGAGACCTAGTCCAGTAAAATCTTATCTCCCCCTCAAGTATGAGTCCCTTCACATTGGTACTTCCCTCTCGAGCTAACTACCAAATACCCCTTTTCTGTACCATCGTTCTTCTTAACAGGAGATGCTTATCTGACTCACACTATTGGGTCTTTCGAGAGAGGATCACTAAGGAAATACAACAATGAGACATGAGTCCAACCAACACATAAGGGATTGACACTCTTAACCCAAAACCTTAAGACGATATATGATGCTTAACTTTCTCATTTTTACTCAACGTGAAACTTAGACTCATACTTAAATTTCCAATGATACTGAAGGATTGTGTTTTCATTTTGAGCTTAAACCAAACAAAATTCTAATTTACGTTGAATAGTAATAAAAATAAATCCGTAAAATTTTAGATAAAAAGAGAAATAAATATAAAATAATCAGAACTATCTAAAAGTTGTTTTTGGGTGTGGAAAGAAAAGTCATAACCGTACATAATATTATCAGTGTACTTTAACAAAAAAATTAAAATGATGTACCATGAAATCTGTCATTCATTAAAAAAAATACACTGTAAATGATAATTATTTGTTGTTACGAATGATCCGTATCCCTTTTGTACAAACTTTTGAAAGGACTTGATGTGTTTGAAAATTAGGGTATGTTTGATTGGATGGGACGAAAGTGAAGTAAAAAGAAAAGAAAATTGACAGGGGATATATCTACCCTCATATATGTGTGAATGATAATTTAATTTACATCTTCATACCCGCAATTTTCTTATGTATACAATCAATAAAAAAATCAAGAAAATATTACAAAATTTTACTCTTCAATAGCAGGATATAATTGATCTTTAATGTTATACATATTTTTAGGTTGTTGAACATCTTCTGCAAAACTTACATGAACTAATTTATTATTATTATTTAATACTAGCAAAAATATAAACTTACATCCACAAATACTCAACAAAAAGCATTATCACTCAAAATGCATTTTTTTGTGGATCAAAATGGCAAACCCTTCATAGTGCAATTTTTTGGGGAAAAACTACAAACCTTCTAATGACACACAACTACCCAAGCCTCCATACACCCAACCGATTGAGTTGTAGTGCTAACTCTTAAATCTACTCATCACTTTTATAGTAGTTTCCTACTTTTTCTTTCTTCACTTTAGTCAATGTGGGACTTTGGTGAATACCCACCTGAGAACAACATATTCCTCCTTCACCAAAAGTCTCACATATTAAAAGATCATCTTCATGATTGACTACATTTATAGAATCAGTACTCTTAGATTTCCCCATCATTTCCTTCAGGTGCTGCAAGTCCTCTTTGAATGCTCGACATTTAACCTGTGCAAGACCAAACTCTCCATAATAATGGAATTGAACAGTAGTAATATCTTCCGATTCAAATTTACCATGTTGGTAACTGTAAGACCCGTAGGATTTAATTAATTAAATAATTAATTAATTAATAAAGTGCGGGTGGGGAAATAATTATCACTTTAAATTATGGTTGGTATGACATAGAAAAGTGCTAGCTCATGTGGTTGAGAGTACTTTGATTGTGTGAGAGGACTTGGGTTCGAGTCATATGTATGCTAACTTTTAGATGTTATTGTTTTATTATTTAAATCTATGTAATCATGTTCTGGCATAATATGATAATTGAATTATGATTGTTAGCATGAAATATGAATTGGCATGATGGTTGATTATTAGACACTCTTTTTGCTAGTTTTGGGTTTGGCATGAAGGTGAAGGGAGATTGAATGGTCATTAACGTTCAGATTAAGTGGCAGATTATTTTTAACCCTTCTCCTAACCTTAAGTTTCCATTTAAAAGGCCAAAGTGAAGTTTTTGAAAGGGTTTGGCAATATTAGAAGTGGCACCAGAAACAAAGCACGAAATTTACTGAGGTTAGTGAGTGGGAGTGAGTTTTGGGGTTGGTTGAGTGGAAGCCAAGAGGAGAACCATTGGTGATTGTTGGGAGCTCTCAAGTATTTCAATTTAAGCAAAGGAATTCCAGGTTAGGGGAGCTGGACTCTGTTGTTTTGCTTTGAATAATAATATCATGTGATGTCTGATAATCTGGATGCCTGTATGTTGTTAAATTCACGAAATTCAACGTTTCTGGAAAATTCCCAGAAACCTCCTGGCGGGTGATGAACCACCGCCAGGCAACTCATATGTTTTTGTGTTGTTTTGGGGTTCTGGGAAGGGAACCGCCTGGCGGCACACTCCCAGCCGCCAGGCGACGCATGGGATTTTTACCAGTTTATGGATTTGGATGAAGGGCCTGGCGGTGCTGATCCAGCCGCTAGGCGACGTGAGCAAAATGTCTCGATTTTGATGATTTTGGAGTTCTGGGAAATTTTGCACTCGGGGAAAATGCTGTGATGATACTTGTGGGATGATCAGATGTTGAAAAAAATTGTTGAATGCAGTGTAATTAGGGTTTAATCGAATGCAACAGTGCAACTAGGTATTAAGGTTGAAAAGTTGGGAAATTTGACACTGTGAGACCCACTGGTGTGGCAACTCTGAGGAAATTTTATGGAGTAGGTACAGTTCGTATAACGAACTATTGGGTGAGAAAATTCGTGAGAACTGGGAAGAGAATTGGACTCTCGTTGATGTAGTGCATAAATCTGGAATTTCCAGAACTGATGCATCGCTTGGCGGCGCAGGACTTACCGCCAGGCGCCAATGCAGGGAAAGGGAACCGCGTGGCTGTGAGGTGTAGTAGAGGGGATCTTGATAGGGGATCTTAATAGTGTTGTGATTTTGGAGAGGATTTGACTCGTGAGGATGACAGAGTTGGGTGCAGTAATGGGATAAGCGAATTTTGGCAATGATATGTGGAAGTTGGAGTATGAAATAGAGGAGTTGAAGGAGACGAAAAATATTTCTCAGGTACGGTAAGGTCTGCAGCTAGAGCGGCTATGGGATGTTGTATGATTCGTGTGAGGTCAGTTATGATGTTAGGAGAAAATGCGAAATTGTATGGGTAATTGAGGTTGAGCTCAAGTGGGTAGAATGTAGTATATTGGTTCTAAACAGTGATTGGTAAACAAAAGAAAACTGATATAAGCTTAGCTATGTAATGGGATAATGAGGTTAGAACAGGCGCGTGGAACTAATAATGGTTATGTGAATAGTAAGATTGTACTTACTTCATTACAATTGGTTGCAATTTTAGGTTGGAGATTTTATGTGGTATTAAGACCTTTGGTATAGATGACTTGTTTGTAAGTGAAGTTGATTATTGGAAAAGTTCACTATTAGTCACATTAACTTAGAGTGCAATCTGTCACAGAGCCAAACCAGAACGGAGGGAAAACTAGTTAAGTGAGATTACTAGTATGTCGTCTAGCGGTGAGCTGGAAACCGACAGGCAAAAGGGGTTAAAACAGAGGGCACCTGGTCCGCGTGCGCCTGGCGGTGAGGGTAGTACCGCCAGGCGGTACCTGCGGTGAGATGAAATTTTGAGGCGCTGTGCGCCTGGCGGTATGCGACACCCGTTAGGCGGTCTGGGAGCTGGCAGCGCCTAGCGGTACGTGTCACCCGCCAGACGATTTGTACTACTGCAGCTTGGACTTTTGATTGAGAAATTGTGATCTACAAGGCGTCTAGCGGTGCTTTAAAGGTGGGTTTGCTGGAGTTCCTTGAGTTGTGGCTTGGAACATATCCCTTGAGTTGTGGCTCGGGATAGGGGTTAAGCACATGGTATTCCTTGAGTTGTGGCTCTGAATAGCCTCTCTTGAGTTGTGGCTCGGGTTGGCGAGTGTTGCCGGTTTGAGTGTGCTGGTTGTGGCCAGTACGGATGGGTCCAGATAGATTGCCCTCCTTAGTTGTTGGGTGATGAGTTTGGTAGTCTTGGGACGATACGGACTATGTTCGTATATGGGAACTCTACCTGGCGTTACAGTGTACGATCCATAGCATTGTTTCCCGCACGTGCTCTATCAGTTGTGGCTGATAGGTATGGCAGCAAGTCACCTTGAAGTAACCATTAAACGATGTAGAACACGAATAATCTGATTGGGGGTCAACTGGTAGGAATTAAAGTAGAGAACAATGTGGGATGTTAAGTTATGTACAATGATATGTGTGTATGTAAATATGTATGTCTGTAACATTCTATATATGATTTATCTATTAAGCTCACCCTATTTGCGTGTGTTTAGCGATGATCGTGTACGCGGTACACGGGAGCAGATGTTGTTGATGCAGGTGGCTCAGGGGAAGCTTAGTCGCGGAGAGGGGTTCGACTTGGGGATTTCTTATGTTTTCTTTATTTGCTTTTGCAAACAATTGTAAACCCTGATGGATGATTTTATAACATCGTTCTTTTGTTTTTTTGTAACGGATGGTTATGAACTTTATTTGCTCATTTAATAAATTTTAAATTTTCCTGCGTTTTGGGAAAATGAGGTATTATTAAATGCGCTGTTATTTATTTGTTTCTCTTATTTTATTTATAAATCTGTAATATCCTGACGGGATGTTACAGTAACCATATTTCTTTCTTGGCTCACCTTTAGTTACTGATATTTGACTATCTTCTGAAATTTATCATCACCCATCATTTATTGACTCTCCTTCAATGATCTCACCACATCATCTAGTCCTAGTGTACTCTTCCCAACTAAAATTGACTGCACTAGTGGCTTATAAGACTTGGACAATGATGCTAACAAAAATAATGATTGTTCTTCATCTTTAATACCCTTATCTCTTGCATTCATAAGTTTGGATACTAATCCATTGAACTTATTAATATGATCAAACACATTACCTCCATCTTCCATCTTCAATGAGTAGAAGTCCATTTTCATCGTCAATTGATTGGTGAGAGTTGTTGATGCAAACTTACTTTCCAACAAATTCCACAAATTCCTTGGAGAGGTCTCTCTCAACGCAATCACTTTAGCTTGAGGAACTAATGTCAATCTAATTGTGCTTACTACTTTTTTCTGATTTGTGTTCCACTCTACATCTTTCATTTCAACAGGCTTTACCCTCTCTAAAGCACAATCTAGACCTTGATGTACCAAATAATCTTGAATTGTGCATTGCCATAAGGAGAAATCCATCCTCCCATCAAATAAAAGAACATCTAGCTTCAACGAAGTCATTGCAAAAATTTAAGAAAATTATCAACACTAACCTTTTTCCAAAGAACCCTAAAGTTGCCTTTGTTCAACACTTCAAATTGTTCCTCTTCCTCCCTTGATCAGAACCTCAGCTTTGATATCACTGTTGGGAAATCACGCACTAATAAAATAATCTCTTAAAGCGAAATCACACTCACAAATAAGAGCAAAAAATATAAATAAAAATACACAAGAAATTTAACGTGGTTCCACTACTAAAAAAACTCATATTTCTTACTAATTTTGGTTTTGAAAATTTTTTCGTAGGAAATACTTACAAATTTTTTTGAGAAAAAAAAATTTTCAAGAAATTGCTACCAATTTTCTTACAAAATATTTTGTATAAACACTTTTCGTAACAAGTTTTGTAGGAAATACTTGCAAATTTTATAATTTTGTAGGAAATGATTACCCACGAAAGAATTATCTACCAATTAAAATTGTTAGAAAAAATGGAAGAAAAAAGTATTTTCTTGCAAATTTTTTTAACAAACACCTCAAGGTCTACATCCACAAATACTCAATAAAAAACATTATCACTCAAAGTTCAATTTTTCTGGCAAAAACTGCAAATTTTCTAATGACACACAACTATCTAAGTCCCCATACACCCAAAAGACCTATTGAGTTGTAGTGTTAACTCTCAAATCAACTCATCACTTTTATAATAGATTCCTACTTTTTCTTTCTTCACTTTAGTCAATGTGGGACTTTGGTGAATAACAACATAAAGTACTCTAAAATTAAAATATCGATAAATCATAAATTAGTATTATTCTTTTTTTTTACTTTATTAATCATATTTTTCAATATATATGCATTTGGATTTCAGTAAGCGTACTAATTTCTCTCCACTAGTTTTTCTCTAATAACCAGCAGGAGTTGTATTAGGAATTTAAAACATTAAAAATAAATTAGAAAAATGTATTTTTTTTCATTTTTTTAACCATTAAATATAATATGTCATTTTAGTAAAATAATTGGTTGTTAAATTGTAGTTTTATTCTTAAATTAATTAGTTATTATATAAAAATTAAAAGTGCTTAAACATAACATTAAAAAATTAATCCTAAATATATATATATATATATATATATATATATATATATATATATATATATATATATATAT
>Ga0209389_1000797_pt1 | contig 20023 bp, 14 predicted proteins | sample CowpearedBW_FD_187526 | JGI IMG/M metagenome (GOLD analysis project Ga0209389, IMG submission 187526) | Root nodule microbial communities of legume samples collected from California, USA - Cow pea red BW (SPAdes) (version 2) | ecosystem: Host-associated > Plants > Roots > Nodule | place: USA...
CATGTTTGATGATTTTCATGTTGCCATTTGATGAATTAGGCGGAAAAATGCACGTGTTTTGTGGAGCGGTTCTGTATGCGAAGCTCGCTGGGGTTACAGTGGGCTACGCTATAACTAGTTCTATAAGCATGGTGTATGTTTTTGTTTTGTTTTATCACATTCTTCAACTACTTATTTCTATTAGTGCACATAATGATAGTGCTATGGTTGTGGCATGCAGGGCAATAAAGAAAGCCATTTGCTTTCACAAACATGGCCATGATGCTTATTGCAAGTTTTCAAATAATCCCTATATGGTTGGCTTCGGGGTCCTGCAAGTTTTATTGTCTCAAACCCCAAATTTCCATAAGTTAACGTGGCTTTCAACCATGGCTGCCGCTACCTCTTTTGGTTATGCTTTCATTGGAAGCGGGCTTTCTCTGGCAGTGGTGATTCAAGGTATTATAACATTCACCTATATTTTTCCAGAAGATTTTTGCTATATTAGTTTCAAGATTTTAGTTTTTATACCATATATTTCCAAAGAATGCCACTAGCTTATTAGACGTTTGCAACAATTTCTTTCTTGGAGATTTCCCCTGTATACAAGAGTGTTTTTTGCAACGATCCTCTGTATGATGCCACTAACATTCTTTCATAGTTTATCAGTATAGCAGTGTCCTAACAACTTACTATGGAAACATTTGGGGTTGTGAACAGGTAAAGGACAACCAACAAGTTTATTTGGAAAAAAAATAGGACCAGACCTAACGCAAGAAGAAAAAGTTTGGAAGGTTTTCAGTGCTTTGGGAAACATTGCACTTGCATCCTCTTTTGCTACAGTTATTTATGATATAATGGTAAGTGAGCAAGAAGACATTATAGAAGTAAGCTAATTATACTACGAAAATACTATATAGAAAGAAGCGATTTCATTAAATTTGATTACATGTGGATTTACATGCATGCATATTTTTTAGGACACATTGAAGTCATCTCCACCAGAAAACGTACAGATGAAAAGGGCCAATATATTAGGAATCTCAGCAATGACAATACTTTTCATCTCATGTGGTGGACTTGGGTATGCTGCTTTTGGAAATAACACACCTGGGAACATCCTCACTGGCTTTGGATTTTATGAGCCCTACTGGCTGGTCGCCCTTGGCAATGTTTTCATTGTACTCCATATGGTGGGAGCATATCAGGTTCGACCCTTTTATTTATTTATTTATCAAGTTTTCAATCTTTCTCTCTCTCTGTATGTGTAATATCTATTCTGCAGTGTGAGATATAACATTATGTGACACAGGTAATGGCTCAACCACTGTTTCGTGTAATTGAGATGGGAGCTAACATAGCGTGGCCTCATTCAGATTTCATTAACAAGGGCCACCCAATCAAAATGGGGTTCTTATCATGTGAAGTAAACTTTTTTAGGCTTATTTGGAGGACAGCATATGTGGTAATAGCCACAGTTCTTGCCATGGCCATGCCATTTTTCAATGAGTTTCTTGGCTTGCTTGGAGCAATTGGGTTCTGGCCTCTCATTGTTTTCTTCCCTATACAAATGCACATTGCGCAGAGACAGATCAAAACACAATCATTGAAGTGGTATGCTCTTCAGCTATTGAGCTTGATATGCTTCCTGGTTACAGCTGCTGCTGCAATTGCATCCATTCGTGGAATTAGCAAGAACATAAAAAAATACAAACTTTTTAAATATAAACAATAGAGACTTGCATTTGAGATGTGTGAAGATAGCTAGAGGTAGACAGAAAGAGAAAATTTATCTGAATAATGTGAAAATTATTTGTAAGCTGCATTAGTTCGACTTACTCTTCATGAGCAGCATTATTCCAATTATTAAAAAAACTCTCTTGGTTACATTAAATCTTTATTTAGTTATCTCTTCTGATTCATATTTTATCTACATTTGTTAATTCTTTATGTTGAGATGATAAGTGTGAAGGCTAATTGTCGAACTTCACAATTATCTAAGTCTGATCAATGTCGTGAAACACTAATGTCAGAAACCATTTTAGTATAAATGTAAAATTGTGGTTACCATTTATGAAAAAAACTAATCACATTTTCATTTAATTACACAATCTAATTTTAAAATTGGCAAAGTTATTGTATAAAATACTTATATGATTTTATACACTATCAGTGTATTTTTAATAACTTTATAATTGTGAGAAGTGTTACTTTCATTGTTTTGGTTATAAATTTATTTATTTTTTCATAGAACAAGACAAAAAATGTCAACATATTTTTTTGCTACACCACTACTATTAAAGTAATTATAGAATAGTTGGTGAAACATCTTATGAAGTGGTTTCTTTTTTCTAAAAAGCAAACTTCTTATAAATTGTTTTTTTATAAGGAATTATCTCATAAATTTGATAATCAATGTATTTAATGTCTTTAATCAAAATTCATGGTTTTAGCTTGTGAGGTTCCACTTTTAATTTGTAAATAAATCATAGATGAAGAAAAATATGAGAACTGCTATCACATCTTGAGACTACTGCAATGAAATTGAACAAATTTGGTTTTTCTGTTTCCCTTGGCTTCATAGTTCACACATGCTACAGATGACAGCTCATTTTTAGTTGAATGTGTGTACTATATAATCTTACAGTTGCAGAAAATAATAAAACATAAGTTTAAATCATGTACGACATACCAAACTCTAATAATTTTCAAATACGTCCATTGTCTATGATTGTACTAACATTGCAAAGCATGTTCCAGAGTGTGGTATGGGTCAGTTTCACTGAAATCTTTTCAAAAGATTGTTCTTGCTTCTAGAATCAGCCAATAAATTGTCTGCTCTGCTCCAAGTATTTTCCAGATTTTATCCACTGCTGAAATTGCTTGTAATCGTGTGCATATTACTATCATATTTTGTGATGTCTAATGTTTAGATGACTCTTCGAAAATCTGATTTTTTATTAAAAAATAGTATTCAATTGAGGTGATTTTATTTATTTTGATTTTAAAAACAATGATTGAAGCATCTTTCGAGAGAGATTTCCTAGGGATTACATCAACGTGATTGAGGTTTGTGGTGTTGTTTTTATTACATAAATAATCTGAGTTCAAAATTCATGTACCAATTTCTAATCCAAAATCTTAAAACAAGTTTATATAGATATTTCTTTTTTAATAATATTTAACTTTTTTTCATTTTTATCCCATATAAGATATATATTCACATTAAGATTCTCAACAAAGATAATAAATTTACGATTTTTTTATGTATATTATTTATCTATTGTTAATGTGAAACTATCAATTCCAAGTTTGAATGCTTAAGACTGTCATATCATTAATCTGAAGTAAATTACTCATATATGAAAGAGACGAGAAGGTACATGAGCACGCAGACATTAAAAGAAGAACACGAGTAATGTTATTAATATACAATCTAAGACAGTGAAAACCTATCTCAGAACAAAACTTAAAATCAATTTTATTCAATAAGTAAACATGTGTTAACAAAGATCACGTTTGATACGAAGAAAAATCGATTATGATGTTTACGGTGAAACCAAACACATTAGTCAAATTTTAGGTACATTTTCATGAACGTATATATGCTCGGCAAGAACGGTGGAAAATGGAGTTAAGTTAAGTTGCAAGAGGAGTAGGAGAAGTGACTCAACAAGTGCAATATAAGTTAACTGGGGCTTTCTTTTGCTTTAGCTACTTTCGGAAATAAGTTATTCTCCATTAAACATTAAAAGAACTTGCGTGTGCTTATGTGCATTGCTCTTGAAGAAAACATATCTACTTGTGTTAATTCCTGGGTTTATTTTCTTTCTCTATGTGAAGCACTTGTTCTGGTCTGTTACAAGTTGCAACTAAACAAATAAAGCAATTTAGCATCTTCTAAGAACTAAGACACAAATAATGAAGTGGGGTTTGGTTGATGGTTGGTAATATCAAACCAAATTGTCAAAATATAATAGTTGTGAGGTTGGTATGGTAAGATCAGATCAAATTGTTAGAAGAGTCTTTTACTAAGAGAAGTAAATTTAAAATGCAAACCCTCATTGACTTTTACTACTCTTATGACTGAAAATAAACTTATAATAGTACTTCCCACTTCTTATTTGTTTTCTTTAGGCTACATTAGATATCACAAGATGGAATGTTCAAATGTAAACTCAAGGAATATAAATCACACGTCGAGTTAAAATAAAAAAGCTGAATTAAGAAAGAAAACTCATACATTTACTGTCTTAAGATTTTAAGTTAGAAGTGACGTCAATATTTTGAGTTAGGTTCATATCTCGTTATTATTATCTCTCAATAATGAATCCATCCATTTGAAAGACTCATCAGAGTTATAACAGTTAAAATTGAGCTGGCTTTTGAAAGTTTGACCAAAAGAACACTATAGTTAACCCCTGCTAAGAAAAACGAACTACACTTAGAATATGTTCTAATGAAATGGGAACTTTCCTAACCACTTCTTGACATTTCCATTGTCACTAATTCAATTAGTTTCATGGTTGCCTCGTGAGAATTGACCACACGGGACGAGTCATGAGAAGATTTTGGTGCGAAAAGGAAGTCACAAATTTGAGTTTGATCCGAAATTTTTCATGATAAACAAGCTAATTATGCAGTCTTCTATTTGCGGAAATTCTTCTAAGTGGTTCCATTCCTAGCTGATCAAATTCAAGTTGGGGGAATCAGATCACAGACACATGATGTGGTATTAATTTCCTTATCTTTTTTCCTCCATATTCCAAACTGAAAATATGAATTCTTCACGTAAGAAGATCATGAACCAATAATGCTAACAGGTTACATTTGGGCAAAATCAAATAGTGCGTAAGTTAAATTATTGAATTAATATGCAAAACCAGTAGCAGATGTGCCAAACAAACGAAAGATGACAAAACAGATAACGTGTGGAAAAAAAAAAGATAAAATGCTCTTCGAATGTGAAAGTTGTTCCTACCTTTAGCGCATGTTTCATTGGCACTGACTGTGTTAGCAAAGACAAATAACATATTCTGTTTCGCAGGCAAAGTTAATGATTCTACAATGTGTGTACTACACTACAAGACTCTAATGAAAGTACTTGAAAGAGCTCATATGGTGGTGTAGTGTATGTTATGTTATCTACATTTTGGTCAAATTCTGCTGTGTGTAAAAGGCTTTTGAAGGGTGCAATACAAAATACAAGAATTTCAGTGGCGTGTTAGGATGAAAAGGAGGTTAAATAATAGTCATGAGTTATTTCCCATAAACATTGTGCAATCTTATTTTGGAAGTGATCATAGTAATTGGAAAGGAATTAATTCAACCCAAATGTATGTTGCAGCTGTGGAGAATGGTTTTCTAAAAGTGCTGGACAAAGGGTGATGCACAAAGAAGCAAGTGGCATTGTGAATCTTTTTGGTGAAATGGAAGCATTTGGATGTGCTTTTGGAATCTAGTTAGGAATTGAGGCTTTTGGGTTTGTTGATCTCACAAAGGTTATCTAAATTTCCTTATGTATGCAAGTGTTTTAACTTAGATTCCTTTGTTTCTGTGTGTCTTCTTGTACCAACTGTTTCTATACTCCATACAAGAATAAAAAGGGGTGTCTGACTTAATTTTTAATTTATAAGATGCTAAATTCTCTTGTACTTACGTATGTTGTCGTATCTTGAATACATATTATTGGAAAGAAAAATGGTGGTTTGTGGTACAAAGTATATGAAGGTAGCGTGCTTCAGTCTAGTAACATAAAGATATTCACTTCAGCACTGTTGACTAGCTTTCTCTTTTCTTTCATCCATGCTTTTGTGGCCCAATTCCCCTTTAGAGGCTCAAGAAACCAATGAAACAATTTAAACCTAATCAATTTCCCAGAGAATAAATGTTGATGGTAGAAAATGGAACCAAAACAAGAAAAAAAAAAGAGAAAAGAAAAAAAATGATGACATGTCCTTTCAATTGTGTAGTTTTAACTAACCAAAGATATCCACTGAAAAAAATCCAACAAATGCCACACAATATCTTAATCAGTCGTGTTTGAACGAAACTCTAACCTAGCCAAACATCACTTTCATCTTGCTTCCATCATTTTCAGCATCGCCCGTGTAATTAAAGTTCATTGCTAGTGCTTATATTATTTTTCCCGTGATTATTTTCAATATATAATAAACTCAATTCACACATTACACAACACATCAAACACATAAGAGAGTGAAGAGAGACAGAACAAAACCTGAAGCTCCTCATGTTCGAATTTTGATGGTCGCATTTTCCCGGCAAAATCCCTAACTGAAACTGCGAAATGTCCAAAGTGCCCCTCTTCATTTTCTTTCGTTTGTTTCTGACATTCAGCGTCGCTGTACCCTCTCGGGTAATTTCAGAAACTGAACAAACAATCCTACTCACTCTCAAACGTGAACTGGGAGACCCACCGTCGCTCCGATCATGGAAACCGTCGCCGTCTGCGCCGTGCGACTGGACGGAGATTGGCTGCAGCGGCAGCGGCGGTGCCGTCACGAAGCTAGTCCTCGCCAGCAAAGGCATCACCACCACCAAGAGCCTCCCTTCCACAATATGCAACCTCAAACACCTACTCGAGCTTAACCTCTTCAACAACTCCATTGCCGGCGAGTTTCCGACAACCTTGTACGAATGCTCCAACCTCCGGTACCTCAACCTGTCGCAGAACTACCTCTCCGGAGCGATCCCCGCCGACGTGGACCGCCTCAAAAACCTTACTTTTCTCGACCTCACAGCCAACTCCTTCTCCGGAGAGATCCCGGCGGCGATCGGGAACCTGCGGGAACTGCAAACGCTGCATCTTTCCGCAAACAACTTCGAGGGAACTGTCCCCAAGGAAATCGGAAACTTGTCGAACCTCGAATTCTTAGGTTTGGCTTATAATCTCAAACTCGCGCCGTGGGAGTTCCCGTTGGAGTTTAGGAAATTAAGAAAATTGAAGTCTTTGTATATGCCGCAGTGTAACTTGATCGGAGAGATTCCAGAATATTTCGGGGATATTTTCACGAACCTCGAACGGTTGGATTTGGGGAAGAACAAGTTATCGGGGAGCATTCCGAGGAATTTGTTCTCGCTGAGGAAGTTGGGGTTCTTGTACCTGTTCAGTAACAGATTGTCGGGTGTGATTCCTAGTGCTACGATGCAGTGTTTGGAATTAATCGACCTTGATTTCGCGAAGAATAATTTGACGGGTTCCATACCCCCAGAGTTTGGAAAGTTAAAGAACTTGAGTACCTTGCACTTGTATGAGAATCACTTGTTCGGTGAGATTCCCGTAAGTTTAAGCCAAATTCCTAGTCTTATCTATTTCAGGGTTTTCAGCAATAACTTGAGTGGAACACTGCCTCCAGAACTAGGCTTGCATTCAAAGCTCACAGTGTTTGAGGTTTCTGAGAACCAACTCAGCGGTGGGTTGCCGGAACATTTATGTGCAGGTGGTGCCCTTATTGGTGTGGTTGCATTCTCCAACAATTTTAGTGGGATTTTGCCTGAGTGGATTGGGAATTGTCCTTCTCTCGCCACGGTTCAGCTTTATAATAACAAGTTTTCGGGTGAGATTCCTTTGGGTTTGTGGACTATGAATAACCTTTCATCGTTGATTTTGAGCAACAACTCCTTTTCTGGGCCTCTTCCGAGTCAAGTGTTTTGGAATATGACGAGGATTGAGATCGCCAACAACAACTTCTCAGGGGGGATATCCGTTGGGATTACTTCAGCCAAAAATCTTATGTTTCTTGATGCCAGAAACAACATGCTTTCGGGTGAAATTCCAAGGGAATTGACTCAACTTTCTCAGCTTACTGCTCTCATGCTGGATGGTAACCAACTTTCGGGTGCGCTTCCATCTGAGATTATTTCATGGCAATCACTGAACATTTTGACACTATCACGAAACAAACTTTCTGGTGAGATTCCCACAGCTATTACTGCTCTTCCCCGCCTGGCTTACCTGGACTTGTGTCAAAATTCCATATCAGGTGAAATACCTCCTCAGTTTGATAGGTTGCGGTTTGTTTTCCTCAACTTGTCCTCCAACCAGCTATCTGGGAAAATCCCTGATGAGTTCAACAACCTCGCATTTGAAAACAGTTTCTTGAACAATCCTCTTCTATGCGCTTACAATCCAAACGTCCACCTTGACAACTGCTTCGCCAAAACCGTGTCAGCGGCGCCACAGTCGAGCAATTCGTCTTCGAAATCACTGGCCCTGGTTCTGGCCGCCACCGCCGTTGTGCTAGTGGCAATAGCTTCCTTGGTATTCTATACGTTGAAAACGCAATGGGGCAAAAAGCACTGCGGGCAAAAGAATAAGGTTGCGACGTGGAGGCTGACTTCATTCCAGAGGGTTGATCTCACGGAAATAAACTTCCTCTCGAGTTTGACGGACAATAACCTGATAGGAAGTGGAGGGTTTGGGAAAGTTTACCGAATTGCTTCAAATCGTCCAGGTGAGTATGTTGCGGTGAAGCAGATCTGGAATCGCGAGGATGTGGATGACAAGTTGGAGAAAGAGTTCCAGGCTGAGGTTGAGATCCTGGGCAACATTCGGCACTCGAATATAGTGAAGCTTTTGTGCTGCTATGCAAGTGAGAACTCCAAACTTCTTGTTTATGAATACATGGAAAATCAGAGCCTGGACAAATGGCTTCATGCAGAGGAAAAAAAATCGCCTCCTGGGTTGAGTTGGCCAACGAGGTTGAATATTGCCATTGGGGCTGCACAAGGTCTGTGTTACATGCACCATGAATGCTCACCACCCGTCATCCACCGAGATGTCAAATCTAGCAATATACTGTTGGACTCGGAGTTCAGAGCTAAAATAGCAGATTTTGGGCTCGCCAAGATGTTGGCAAAGCCCGGTGAACTAAACACCATGTCTGCTCTAGCAGGCTCTTTTGGCTACATTCCACCAGGTAAATGATGCTAAATTGCCATCTACACAAGTTTTTATATTGATACTGAAGTAAGCTGATCTGATAATGTGTTTCACTTGCATTGCAGAATATGCTTATTCAACTAAGATTAACGAGAAAGTTGATGTTTATAGCTTTGGTGTTGTGCTCTTAGAGCTTGTTACGGGAAGGAAGCCTAATATAAGCGGCGAGCGTGAATGCAGCTTAGTCGAATGGGCGTGGGAGCATTTTAATGAAGCCAAGAGCCTTACTGATGCATTCGATGAGGATATCAAAGAACCACGTTATGCGGAAGAGATGGCTAATGTCTTCAAATTGGGCCTCCTTTGCACAGCCTCCTTGCCCTCAACTAGACCTTCCACGAAGGAGATTTTGCAAGTGCTTCGGTGTTGTCATTCAGGTTCTACACGTAGAAGAATGGGAAATGAGTTTGATATCGCTCCTCTACTTGGTGACACAAGGTACGTTTGCAGTTACAAGGAGAGTAATGCTGCAACCAATAACTCATCTTGAGCTACATTTCTAGTTGTAAGCAAAAATTAAGAAAGCTGTTTGTACGGCATGTAAAGATAGTATTATGCACGAATGTAAATTACTACCGCTTTCTCATAAAAGAGTATTATTTTGAAAAGAATAGTATACTACCACGTATGTTTTTTTTCATACCAATAATAACTACAACGTATGAGATGAATGAGAGACAGAGGTAGACGAGATAACAAACAAAATGAAGAGTTCCAAAAATACAGTGACCTAGTGTTTCGCTGCGATGGAAATGCAAAGTTTAGATATGATTAACGTGTAAGCACCACAATTCGTTAACTAGGTTTTACCCGTAACAGGTTTACATACGATTGTCTCAACTCAAGTGATCAGCGCGAAATTCAGAATAATCCTGCTTCATTGGGCTTTTCACTCGAGGCAAAATGAATATCAAGCAAATTAAGTAGCACAAACATAAATGAAAGCCATGTAAGAACACTAATGAAAGAAACTATTTTCACAAGATAAAGTGTTCACTAAATTGAAAGAGCAACGAAACCCAATAAACAGAAGGAACCTCCCACCGAAACTTCCGAAGAAAGGATAAACAAGGAAGACTACCCCATTCTGCCGCCAATATATTTGTTTTACCACATTCTCTTCTAAATTAACCCTAGCCGAAGTAGCCATTTTTTACATTTACATAATGTATCGATCACATCTACGTCACAAGCAAAATACAAGATTCCCACTCCTTTAAAATCCAAGTAGATATGTTAAGGTTTATGAGACAATTCAGAGCTCTGAAGATGAGATGAGCGCATGTTTTCACACAACAGGACGAGACCACAATTTAAGCGTGTCTCCGTCATGCTGTTCATCTATGTACACAAACGATCATCGCAATGCCATATACCCCAAAACCAATCTCTTTCACTGCCATCATTTGTTGTATTTTTTTTCTCACTGTTCTATTACAGCCTTAGTCCCGCTCACAGGATCTCAGCACAGCAACAGCCACCAATAATGCACCGGGTAGCAGAGTGACAGCAATTTCAGCCCTTAACCCTCCCAAAACATCATGTGATTCAGTCCAAACTCGTCCACCTACAAAACCAAAAGCAAAGAGCATTGTAAAGACAATCTTAAAAGAGTTGAAAAACATGTTTTTCAAAAGTTTCGCAGAGATTCTGACCTAGCCCATCTTCAATTTTACAACACTTCTGAGTCTGAAATCTGGCTATACACAATATAGAAAATAGAAAGAATAATAACAATTAGGGAAAAATATATTAAACAAAATAATTTAAAATGAAACAATAGGAAGGTCTGGTCTCTGAGTCTCTCTATACACAAAACAAGTTAGGTTCTTAAGCACAGTTACTGGAAACATAGCACGTATAGTGGTGCAGGACCTGCGACCACACATTCACCAGTCAGAAAACTAAGAAATTAAATTACCATGGAAATTGACAGTCAAATTATCTTGAAAGAAACAAGAAAATATACGACATTAAAACACTTGCTCATAGAATAAGACCCAAAAAGAGGGGAAGAGAAAAGGGGGAGGACATACTCTAAATTTGGCTATAAATATGCAAACAAAGCTTAAAATCAAACAAAAGACAATAAAATCAGACCAAAAAACAAAACAAGATTAGATTCCTTATTCTGAAAACTCATGAAATATAAACTTTTGGTAACTTCCATGAAGGCAGAAAGCGAAGGATGAGGTGAACTGAATAGTATCATTGTAAGATCAGATAGGCCTCTATTACCGAGAAAACAAATAGGTTAGAAAATTCAAAACCTTATATTCTTGAGCCCTGATATTTTGAAATACTCTATTTCCAAGAAAACACCCACTCTCTTCAGAACTGATCTGGATCAGCCACACAAACATCACCCTGCACAGATCCCTGACTCACTATCTCCCAGACTTCCAGTTTTTTCACTGCCATCCACAATAGTTCCTAATCCAAAAAGTCCTCAAACGAAATAACTCACCTCGCAACTGAGGTTCTGGGAGCTGGCATTTGGTACATAATCTGAGCATTCATCCCTTGTGATGAAATTACATGCTTTGTCTAGTTGCTGATCCATATCGACAACACCCGCTTTACAGTTTGAAAAATGGTTAGTAGATTCACTTTCTTCACTTTCCAGGCAATCTAAAGTCAGATCCTGAGCTTTGTCCCCATCGACAACTCCATTCTGAAACGCATCACCAACGTCTAATTAAGGAAGTTCACATGAACCAAACAACTTCCAAAGGTTCCACCACTGATTCAGCAGCTTACCTCATTAGGAACTTCTACACTCCTCGTTTTCAACATATCATGTGTGGTGTCAACAAAGCCTGGTTCACTAATCTGCATGTCAGCTACCACAGAGCTTAGTCCACTTCCTGGGAGCACATCAGATGACTTAATTTCACAATTGCTGTTAGCATACTTGGTTGTTGAACCAGCTACCCAAACCCCTTCCATACTATCAATACTCATTTGAGCTGAACCACCTGATTTACTAGTACAACTTTCAGGAGAAACACATTCTAACCTCTGTGGGCTAATGGATGCCCGTTTATCTGGTTTGTCTGGCTTCTTTTCCACCATTTCAGGGTAACTTTTCCTCTTGGTGCATCTTTCAGATGGCCCAGATCCAGAGTAGCACTTTGTGGCATCATCACCTGTTTTTTCAGTTGGATGGCTTATGTGTCTTGGCATTCTAGTGCGTTTGTAACCATCAGGAAAAACAAATGCAGGAAGTTGCTTTCGACGAACATGAGAAACAAAAATTTCCATTCCAGGCTTCCAGTAGATATACATATTTATTTCTTGTCTGAATTCATCAACGGTTCCACGTATATCAAATTGCTGCCCCTCTTGACCTCTTACTCCCTCTTTCCTTTGCAAGCCCATGAAAAATGCAGAATGTGCACATGGTTTGGATGTGTCTATATACTCATGTGGGTAAGGATGGCACTGCAGCATTCCATTTGTATCTCGCTCTATCTACTCAAAAAATTGAAAACCATATTGTCAATGTTTAACACATGGAAAGGAAAGAATATACATAAATTTTCAACAATTAAATATTTTCAATGAATAAAAAAATAGAATTGGATTAATCCCAGGTTCAAGAAAGCTTGTACGGACCAAACCATGACAAACCTATACTTCAGAGAAAAGAATTTACAAATTGTTCAGAGATTAAATTTTTTTCAACGAAGAACAGAATTCAATTAAACCCAATACAGGGAAGTCTTGCATTGTACTAAACTATGACAAGACTGTACCTTAAGGGTAAGCAGCCTCAATCGAGATTCTACCCAGCCCTTCCATGCTAGTAAATCATCAGTGTCCGATGCAACTATGTCCACTTGTAAATAGTTTTTGTATGCCTCAAAAAAGACATAAGGCTGAAAAAGTGCGCTCCACTGGGCTTTATTGAGGTCAATTTCCTAACAGTAGAAGTATCAATCAAATAAAGACAGTCACAAATTAAATACGCCAAGAAATAATAGACTTATCTTACATCACAAATCTTATTGCCATAGCGGAACTGTTCCATCATGACACGAAGAGTGCTTGCTGAGACATTGTAACTTGAATTCATGCAAGGGTATGCAGGAGTAATTATTGGCATAGTGTGAAATCTATCTCGGGGATTTCTACGAGGATCCCATATAGGGAATCCCAGTTCATTCTCTTCTATAGAGCATAGCATTACAGGGTTTGGCCACCGCCACTGTGTATAGACCCTGAAGAACCGGGAAACCAACATACTAGGTATTGCATTAGGGTAAAGTTGGCATATTCGAGCAACTAAAATAGCCCAATTTACACCACCAAGGAATCCAGTAACCTAAGTACACCAAAAAACAGTATTCAAAATCATTATAAAAGATAATATCATTGGTGTAGAAATAAAAAATAAAATAAAACCAAAGAATGTAGGTGCGGCTCTTACATTTGAATAAACACCACGCCTTTTAGCCCAAAACTTCAAGCATCTCAGTGTAGTTCGAAAGTGCTATCATTATCAAGGGTTAATGGACTATCAAATTAATAACATGAACAACCATTAAATATAATATATCTCATTTAATCAAACAAAAGAACGTATATATTAACCTCAATATTTGGAACAAGTTTAAGAATTTGATCTGCCACACGGCAGCCATTAAGACTTCGAACAGTTGGTTCATCAACATCATACAGCACTGAACCATGAGAGATATCTAGGTCCTGTAGATAAGTATGTTAGAAAACCTTATCAAAAGGCAAGTTTAAATAAACTAGATTCTAAGGTGGAAGACTGAGAAAGTACAATGGAAAGAAACATGTTTTTTGTGTTTTCTTTCCTTCCTATTTGCTTTCCACACAAAATGGATACATGGTGACAGGTTATAAATACAATACCATTTGCCAACCTAAATGAATATAATGTATCAAAGTCAATAAACCACATAAATAAATTTAGATCAACAATAAAAAATTGCATTCAGCAAAACTAATTTAATATCTTCATACTAATTTAATGTCTTCCTCTCAAATCAAATAACAAAAACATCTACCCCTAAAGAATTGCTATAGTGCTCCATGGAACATCGGTAAAAAGACAAAGATCCTACCTCCAAAACCAAACATGATAAAAACACAAAAAGAAAGATAAATAACAAAGAGATAACAGTACTTATATACGACACGTGATTGGTTTAAATTGTAAAAGATTTATGAAGGACAGTGTGCTTAAGTGAGGGAAGTCTTTAGATTCTCAACCTACGAGAATGCAGTTTTAATAAAATTGTCCCCCACGAAAGTGTGCACTCAGAAGATACAAAGACCCTGATGAATAAATAACCAAACTTACTTCTGGCACAACCAAAAGTGATATACTTGCATACAGCAAATCTATAGATATTCCCTGGAATTTGAATTTCATTACTGGAACATGTGCATCAGGAACCGGTTGTAGTTCAGAAACTTCTTCCATTTCAGCCAGAATGTTATGCAAAATGATGAAGAAATCTTCCTGCAAAAGAGATAAATTGGCTAAAATATAACCAATGTCAGGGATTTTACTAAATTGAGGAGAAATAATCAGCAGAAGTGTGTCACCTCTCGGTTCACATAAGAAGGACCAATGCACAGAGTGTCAATGTCAACTCCAGGTCCATGAACCTGAAAATTATTGAAATATTAATATTGTTACAAACAAAAGGCTTAGATAATTGAAACTTCAATAACAATAAATGCATTTCTGCTAATAAAATTATTTCTCCTTCAAATCTTTTCTACTTGAAGATTTAATTTCCTTCTTCAACTGACAACTCGAGAATTGCTAATTTTCACTAATGTAAAAACCCCCACAATCCAAACAAGCATGAAAATTTTCCAATGGCATACGCACCCCTAGTCGGTAAGAACCAAAAGTGAAAATGACTGCGTTTGCATCCTCCACCATCTGATCTGTGTAGCCACGTTGGCGCGTCAACTGCTTCACCCAGGTTTTCACAATCTACATTGCAAGCTAAGTTGGTCATTACAAAAATCAAATCCAAAAGGACAGTGAAAAACCTCAATCACAACAAGAAAGGGCACCATGCGAAAGCCCTGATGAACCCTAGACAAGCATAAAGGTTCCAATTCAAATCATGTTCCTCACCATGAAACAAGTTCCACAACAATACTCCTATAAAACTTAGAGGAACATCGTTCACACAAATTGAACAGGTGAATAAACAGAACACCACCGCAGTAATCAACACGCTCAAATAACAACAAAAAGCGAGATCGAAGAGACAGTTAACCTGATCGAGGCGGTGAAGAACCTCCTTCCTCGCGGCGGACTCATCATTGCTCTCGTAGAGCCCCGAATCGAGCAAGAACTGATGCAAAAGAAAACAAATTTGAGGTTTAGGTTTCACACGTAAGCAATAATGCGAAGGCGCGGAGCCCTAAACAATCAGAGATAAGACGAATCACAAAGTTATTACCTTCTCCAATTCGTTGTTACGGTTGAGATCAGCGTCGGTGGGACCCGCGAGAGAGAGAGGCTTGGTGAAACCGTACTTGTTGGCTGGTTCCTGTTGAGGCGGCGTGGAGGCACCGCTTGGACTATCGGAAACCGCCATTTGGAAGAGCGAAACGCACTACGTAGCTCCTTCACAGAGTATCGCTCAAATCGCTGGCATCTGATTGTTCCAGTTCAGAGATGCCCCTGATTCGAACGAGGAATAGGACGGTTTCGGATTTGGGGTTTGGGTTGGGTGGGTTAAGGGAGCGTTTGGTGTTGATGCGCAATCGCGAATGGAACTTTAAAAACTGATTTTTATTACGCGGACCGGACTTGTGTTGTGTTAACGTCGTTGTATCCACTCGGAACGTTCCACCTGTATTTCTTTTTTTTTTTTTTTTTGTTTTAAATTCTACTCTCGCCTCAAATGCCAAATAAAGTTTGAGATTTTTATTTTTGCTGCGAGAGAGACAATAATTCTGTCTTCTTCAAGACTAGAACTTTCAGTTTTGTATCTCTTATCCATTGTGTTGCTTTCTAGATCGTTTCTTTTCTTGCATATTTGTCCTCAAAAACATCTTTTACACCACTCAAAAACTTTAGAAGCTAAATACTGTATATTACAAATATATGCGTATATTGATATAAATAAATCAAGTAATTATAAATTTATCATAAAATAACTTATGTAATTAAGTAAAGTAAAACATATTATATTATATATTATCCTTAATTATGTTATATTATATATTATCCTTAACTATGTTTTAAATCTAGACAAATTTTGAAATTTTTCAGTTGAGTTTATAATAAATTTTGGTGGTCAATTAATAAATTTAATTTTTTCAATTAAATTGTTGTTATTAATTTTTTCTCTTAACTTTGTGATGTGATTATTAGGGGTTCACGTGTTATTATCTTATCATCTCATTTTACTTCGTTGTCGTCACATGTTATTTTTTATAATTTTAATATTTTAAAATTTTATAATTTACGATTTATAGTTCATAATTTATAATTTATAATTTTATGTTAGTATTTTAATTCAAATTTGTAGAATTATAAAATTATAATTTTGTATATTTTTAATTTTTATTTAAATAATAAAATCATAATTTTATAATTATATGATTTTAAATTGAAATAATAAAATTATAATTTACGAAGATTTTTTAGACCTATTAAAGCTATGATTGGTATAATTATTGATATTTGGGTTAAATATGTTTTTAGTCCCTCAAGTTTAAGTGAATTTTGGAATTAGTCCCTCTTCTAAACTTTATACTAATTTTTAGTCCTTCATTTTTAGAAATGCGTGAATTTAGTCTTTCTTACCAAATTTTGTTAAGCTTATTTGACATTTTAAACGTATTTTATGATTATATTTTAGTTAACATTGAAGCGAAAATGTGTCAAACAGTGTAAACAATTCAAATACTATTATGAAATGCGCTGAAAAAGTCAGATAAACTTAATAAAATTTGGGTTAAAATGATTAAATTCATGTATTTTTAAAGATGAATGACTAAATTGGTCAAAAGTTTTGACGGGGGACTAATTCCAAATTTCACTGAAACTTGAATGACCAAAAACATATTTAACCCTTATAGATTTTGTCCCCCGATTTTTTGAGTTTGTTCAATTTGATCCTTGAATTATTTTTTAAAGTTGAAAGTTGATCAATTTAGTACCTCTCATTATACTCTAGTTCACTTCGTTTGTATAGTAGTGAATTGTCACTGTGCAACAAATTAAATAACTAATCTTAATACTATATTGAATACACATGATCAAGGAAACATCAAAGAGAGACTAAAATGATGTTAACTACACCCAACAAACAAACCAACACAATTAACAACTTCACTCACATTTCTATTGTATAGTGACAGCTCACCAGTGTATAAACGACGTTAATTGAAATATAATGGGAGGTACTAAATTGAACCACTTTAAAAAATAAGGATATAAAATTGTATCTTCCAAAAACTCAAGGACCAAATTGAACATTTAAAAAATTCGGGAACCAAATTGACCAACTCAAAAAATTGAGGGACCAAATCAATAATTATACCCTCGATAAATCTTTATAGAAAGCAAAATTAATAAGGTAAAATGAAGTAACAAATTTATGCACTTAAATTTTATATCTTAAGGAGAAACTCAATGCATTTTTTTCTTGTTTTATTCTTCCATAAGTACATATATAGAAGTTTATCATTAGTTTAAATAAAAATAAATGTGACTACTAAGTTTTTTCATAGTTTAGGATAAATTGAAATATGGTTATCTGGAAATTATAAAGATTTTATCGGTTGAATCAATACAATGGGTGAATTAAGACAAGGGGTTTGGTAGTTTTTAACAAAAATCAAGGTGATTTATAGTATAAAGCATTAGAAAATATCTAAGTTGCATGTATGTTGCGTGGAAACACCTCATGGCAATTGAATTGATGTCATGTGGTATAAGTATCACTTATTAAAAAAACTATCTTAATTACGAACTAATTATTTTGAGTTCACAAGTGCACAGTAACATCTAATTCAATTGGCCCACAAAAAGGAACATTTGTGTAGGTGTTGTAAGGGCTTTGCGTTCCTTCGTGAAGAGACATTAAAGCAAGCAATGTATTAGATGTTAAAAATCTCCAACAAAAAATTTAAATTTTAGGCTTGCAATGTGTAAGATTAACATTTTTGTCTCCAACCCATACCAGTAACGTGTTACTGTAATAGTGTAAGATCAACATTTTTGTCTTCAATTAGCTTAGATTGTGACATTTTAGATTTTTTTAATTTTTAAGATTATTAGCATTTTTTCCCGTTTTGTTCTTATTCATTCTCCTGATTTGATATTGTAGTCGTTATCTTCCACATGAATATGCAATCTAAAATCAAGTGACTAGAAAATCAATTGTTCATAGCTTTGGAGCTCTATAATTAGTGGGATGCTTGACACAAATAGATGTTTACCTGATGAAGAGCAATCTTCTCACAAGGTTAAGGAATAATGACCTTCCTTTTTGAAAATATTGACAAGGCACCCACACCTTCATACACACACACTCAAAATCACACACACGCAATCACACGCACCCACACACACACACTCAAAATCACACACACGCAATCACACGCACCCACGCAAACATTCATCCATATATACATTCACAGCCACAATCACACTATCAATTTAAAAATATTAATAACTTGTGTTATAATACAAATATTAAAAATGCAGACACACCTGTGAAACAACACATGTGTTTCCACCGGTGTGTTATGTGGCAAATTATAATTTATGAATATTTCTTAGACCTACTAAAATTTTGATGTGTAAATACATGATAAGCTCCTTTTAGAAAAACAAAATTATGAACGTAAAATGAATTGAGTTTCTTTGAGGACCTAACGAGTATGAATTAATAATAAATTTTGTTGTGTCTTGGTAATGAAAAAAATGAATACAAATCTAGAGATTTTATTTGGTAAGAAATATGATTATAAATAACATTAAACCCTTATTTTTTTTTTCCCAAGTCCTACAAGGAATGTAATACACAATAAAAAATTCCTAAAATATTAACACACCAATTCATCCGGCACTAAGAAAACTCCCTTTTTTAGAAGACTTGCAAATCCACTGTCAAGTTCAATAATAAGCCTTTTGAGAAATTTTATGTAAAAATAAATAATTAAAACACGAAAACAAGACTTAACAAAATAATATTATAATGACCAAGTAACAAAAACTTCCAATAAGAAAAAAATAAGAAAGTTCCTATCATTATTTATCAAATGATTGGGTTTGTAACCATAACTCATAAACTTATATTTAAAAGATGCAGAAACACATGTATAACAACACCTATGTTTTTGCTGACATGTATAAATAACTTATATTAAAATAATTTTATAATCAAATAAACAAATTCAATTAAAGTGAAATAAAATAAAATGAAAACTTGTATTTTTTTATTTTAACAGTACATAAGTATAAATAATAAATTAAATTAAATTAATGAATTTTAAATATTTTTAATGTTTTATTTTAAAATGAAATCATTGAAAAATTACTTATTAAAGATATTAATATTTAATTAGATTTATTTTATTACATCAATCATATTTATTACAAACTTTCATCACAATCTTCATCCTCTTCTTTTATTTTCAACAGCATAACTTTTCACTTTTTTCTTCTTTATTTGTTCTTTTTCTATTTCCTCAAATCCAGTTTTTAATTCAAAATCAGGTTTAAATAACTTTTTCTAACACACTCGTGCAAAGCAAGGAAATACCGCTTCTACAAGTAAAAAAGAAGTCCAAAACAGAGGTCGTACAACTTATTTTTGCTCTTAAATTGAACAGTAACCGGTAAAACTGCGCCACCAGTTTTCTGCGACCACCGCATCTTGGTAAAACCGAGTCTTTAGATTCCAGAAAACACTTTTCGCGCACTCTCAGCTATACACTACTATCAGATTCGATCTTGATCGTCCATCTCCACCACATCACGATAATGGCACACACGGACGGTTCAGATTCATCCTGACCTGTCAGGACTTAGATTCTCATTGAAACTAAATAAATCCGCGC